>Ga0208568_1000730_pt1 | contig 11826 bp, 8 predicted proteins | sample DeeseametaMP2969_FD_184165 | JGI IMG/M metagenome (GOLD analysis project Ga0208568, IMG submission 184165) | Marine microbial communities from the Deep Atlantic Ocean - MP2969 (SPAdes) | ecosystem: Environmental > Aquatic > Marine > Oceanic | place: South of Funchal, North Atlantic Ocean... | reverse complement strand
GCTTGGTGTCACTCCAAGTCTCGCGCGGTTGTAGAATCTCTGTCGGAACACCCGCGCACTCGGTCGGCACAGCGAAGCCGAAGCGTTCGTCCTCGACGAAGACTACATCGTCCAGATCGCCGCGTAGTGCAGCGTTCAGCAACGCCCGCGTCCAGCGAATCTTGATTCGGCTGCTCTCCCCATATCCACCAGCGATCCAGCCGGTGTTGATTAGCCAGCAGGTAGCATTGTGCTCACTTACCTTCTTCGACAAGAGATCAGCATAGACACTCGGATGGCGCGGCATGAATGGCGCGCCGAAACAGGTTGAGAAGGTCGCTTCAGGCTCGTCAATCCCCACCTCAGTCCCAGCGACCTTCGCGGTATAACCAGACATGAAGTGGTAGGCAGCCTGTTCAGGAGTCAAGCGCGAAAGTGGTGGCAGCACCCCAAATGCATCGCAGGTCAGGAAAACCACATTCTTCGGGTGACCGGCGGTCGAGTCAGCAGTCCTGTTCTCAATCGCCTCGATAGGATAAGAGCCACGAGTGTTCTGAGTCAGGGTTCCATTATCGAAATCGGGAACTCCCTCGGCATCCAGAATGACATTCTCGAGAATCGTTCCAGGCATCCTCGTCGTAGCGTAAATCTCCGGTTCGTCCTCCTCGGACAGCCCAATCAATTTCGCATAACAACCGCCTTCGAAGTTGAACACTCCATCGAATGACCAGCCGTGCTCGTCATCACCGACAAGCGCACGGTCGGGGTCGGCGCTCAGTGTTGTCTTGCCCGTTCCCGAGAGGCCGAAGAAGAGGGCGGAGTCGGTTCCGTCGGTGTTGGCGGAGCAGTGCATCGGCAGCAGTCCTTTTGCCGGCAGAATGTGGTTCATGATGGTGAAAATCGCCTTCTTGATCTCGCCCGCGTAGTGGGTTCCGCCGATGATGACGAGGCCGCGGTCAAGGGCGAGTATCACGAAGGCATCCGAGTAGGTTCCGTCGATTTTCGGGTCGGCGAGCAACTCGGGTGCATGGAGAATCGTGTATGTCGGCACGTGGTCGACTAGATCGGTGGGCTCGCTGCGCACGAACATATTGTGCATGAAAGCCGCGTGCCATGCCTTCTCTGTTACCAGTCGTACCGGCATGGCGTAGTTCGAATCAGCGCCGCAGTGGGCGTCTTTGACAAATAGTTCGTCAGCCTCATCGAGGTGTTTCTGGACCTTCGCGAGGAGTCCTTCGAAGACGCTTCGGCTGGTCGGTTTGTTCACCTTTCCCCACCAGACGGTGTCGGCCAGTCCAGGCTCGTCGATGATGAATCGGTCGTTGGGTGAGCGACCCGTGCGCTCGCCGGTCGTCGCGAGCAGGACTTTGTGCGCCGTGAGTTGAGCCTCGCCGCGCTCTACGGCTCTCTGATGCAACTCTTCGGCACTCAGATTCCAGTGTACTGCACCGCTGGGGTCAAGTCCGTGAGTTGCCAGTGGCGTGGCGAAGGAGGCAGGGGTGGTCGAGCGAGAGGTGCTCTCCATGGCGGCCGACGCCGACAATTGGCTTTCAACTAATCCGCAAGCCGGCGACTCACGATGCGAGAGGGTTTCACCGATGTACAGGCATCGAGCGGGGCTGTGGCTATCGAAGGTGGACAGGCATCGAGTCAGGGATGCGGTTATCGCTCGGAGACCCGCCTGATACGGTCGTGAGTGCTGAGGACCGCGACGACCGCATCATCCGTGAGCGTAGTTTCAGGATGGGGGGAAACATCGACATCGCCGACATCGATGTCGGTAGCGGCGACTCGGTTTCCGATTCGGTCGAGGCGACGGAGAAGGAGCCGGAACTGGACGAAGCACTCGGCGATGTATTCGACCCATTCAGCGCACCATCGGGAAAGGATCCCGGTGCTGTTCAACGCGATGGGAGTGTCCAATCCGCGCCTGAGAGCGACCTCGTGACGACGATGGCGCGAGATGGCGAGAAGCGGGTCAATTGGTCGCTGATGGTAGCGATGATCTTCGTCTTCAGCGCCCTCAGCGTGGTCGCTGGAACCACTTTCCCACCAGCCGTCTCACTGCTCATTCTGCTAGCGCTGGCAGCTGTAGGATTCAGTTTGGGTGAGAGATGGGTCCCCAATCGAGACCTGCACATTCTGGGTGTGACTTGGGTCATAATCTCGATGAAGGTGCTCTATGGTTTGGCCGTCGAATTGAACAGATGGGAATTGGGCCCATTCCTACCGATTTCTGTCGAGATGTTGGCTGTGCTTCTGCTCGCCCTGGTTGCCCTCAATGTCTTCGTCGCTTATCGCCACAATCACGACGCCATAGCCGCCCAAGCGACCCTGGTTCTGTTGGCCATCGCTTCTACGGCCGGCTCTGTCGGCGGCGAGATTGGCGTCGCTGTGATGATTCTCGTCGCGACGCTGTTGCTACACAGCATCGCGCTGCACAGAAATTCGGGCAATCTCGCAGCGCTCGGCATCGCGGCCTCGAACCTGTGGATCGGTATGCATGCGCTGACCGGGGGATTCGAGGCTGGCTCCCTGCGTATTCTGCCTCTGGAGACCCCACTTCTGCTGTTCCTCCTGCTGATGCTTGTGACCGGTGTCAACGCTTCGATGGCAGCACGCTTCGCACGCGAAGAGAACTGGTTCTCACTAGGCTTCCAAGCGCTTGGATTGGGCAAACCCGGCCTCTGGGGGGTCTCGATCTCCATGGGCATGGTCGGCGCTCTGTTGGCCGTCGCTTCCAGTCGTGAAGACGTCGGCTATGCTCTGGGAATGGTCACCTTCCTCGGGGCAGCCTTCGGTGGCTCCTATCTCGTCGTCCGCGGCGTTGAACGCGACCGCGTCGCGCTGCCTCTGCTCGCCGGTGGCATGGCTCTCTCTCTGCTCCTCCTACTCGGAGACTCGAGCGAATCAGTCCTGCCTCTCGACCGCTACGAGAGCTTCACGGTATTCGCAGCATTGATCACTGGATTCGTCATGCTGCGAGACCAGGATCGAGTCTCCGACCGGGTTCTCTGGTTAGGTTCCATTGCGGTTCTGATTCTGCTGGTGATCCTCGTCCCCGCTGAATCGAAGACGGATGGTGGCGATGGTGGTGTGATGCTGCTCGTTATGCTCGCAGCCCTTCACCTGGGAACCGGAACGCTTGCAATCAAACGCAACGCTCCGGCGCTGGCCGGAGTCACCGTTCTGCTGCCTTGGTCATGGATTCTGGTCGAGGAATTGCTGCAAGAGGCGATTCGAACCGTTCTGGTCGCCAATGATCGAATCGATCCAGGCAGCATCATCGATCTCTCGCCCGAGCCTCTTGCAGTCTATCTGGGCCTTGCTGCCATCCTGATGCTCGTGGTCAATCTCCGGATGGGAGAGACCGGAGTCAATCTCGCATCAGGATTCCTCGGGATCACAGAAATCTCTGCTTCGATCCGTGATTCCGGAATACTGCAACTCTGGAGCATGGGATTGTGGCTGCCTCTCATCACCGTCGTCGTAATGTCACAACTCGGTGGCTTCACCGCCGTCACACTGTTGGCAATCACTGCACTGCTCTGCGGTCTGCACCTCGCTGTGGAATTCTCAGGAAGACGTCTGGGCGACCCTGTCGCCATGCTGGCGATGATTGCTGTCGGCCTGACGGTCCTGCAGTGGCGGCACGGACTCGACTCGATGTGGATGATCTTCGTGACCATCGCCGCGGCGACAATTCTACTTCGTGCCGGAGTCGATGAAGAGGCGAAATTCACTCAAGGCATGGCCTTGATGTCGCTGCCGATTCTGGCCACCATCACATCGAAGAATCCGATGCGGATTCTCGCCGAATCCGATGAACTGCCCTCACTGGAACCCGCCATCATCGCGGTAGTCTGCATGGCGGCGATTCTGCTTTGCTACCTGCCGCGAGCGGCACAGATGGAGAATCTACTGAAGCCGGCACTCGCGGCTCTCTGGTTGATCTGCATCACCATCGGCCTCGCCATGCAGGAAGCCGATAGCACGGCCATCAACGCCTCGATAGCCATCTTCGCCGCGACCTCGATCTGGCTCGTCGCCCGCGGAGAAATCCGCTCCGAACTGAAGTCTCTGGCGCGCCGAGACGCACGCCTCGTTATGGCGGGCAACGCAGACGAGGCGCTGCTGCTCAACGACAAGGGCGCAATCGCGGGATACGACCCAAGATTGGCTGAATTGGAAGCCAAGCGCGCGAAGCGCCGTGACCTCAAAGCCACCGATGACCTCGATGAGTTGTACATCACCGATGTCTCGCACCGGCCGACGATCGTTCTGGTCATCCTCACTCTCATCCTCGGTGTCGACATCGTCTGGGGCTTCGTCAACGGGCCCTCGCCGATGATTCTGCTCGTGACCGGCATCTTCGCCACAATCCTCGTCGCAATCGCAAGACTACGGACTCGTGGACTCGAACTCGAACTACCGAACTTCCTCGGGCTGGAGATGCCGATAGCACTCGCCATCTGCGGCATCGTCGCCGCTCATGTCGCCGGCCATCTGGGGCCGGCGGGAAGCAAGATGGAATTGCTCGACATGGCTGTCGTGACGATTCTGGTGCTCGAACTCGTCGTCATCTCATTGTGGAACCAGGACAACCTGCTCGACCGGATCCCGATTGCCATCGACTGGTTCGTCCTGCCGCTTCTCATCGGCAGGACACTCGGCGTGCTGATGGTTGAATCTCTGCCAGCACCATTCACGGTCAACCCATTCGATGGACATCTCATCGACTGGAAGATGCCATGGTTGCTACTTGAAGGACTCCTCATCCTCGCCATACTGACCGATTCATGGATTGACGCGCGCCGCACCAGCGTCGGGCGGGACTCGCACAATGGCAGCACTGGCCGCGGCGCCCGAACCTATGCGTACGTTCTCCTTTCATGGGGGCCTGCAGGGATCCTCGCGGTCGCCAACGCGGTCTATCAGGGAAGGAAGCACGAACAGGTCGAGGCGGTTGGTTTGGCGCTTCTTGCGGTTCCTTTGGCGCTGATTTCGATATCGAATCTGCATGCTCCGACGTGGGAATTGATTCCTGAATCGACTTACTTCTTGGGTCTGCTGATACTCGCTCTGGTCGCGGCATCCATCCTCACGAAAAACGGCCACTGGACCATGATGGCGGCAATTGATTCGCACATTCTGATCATCGTCGGCACCCTCGCTCTCGGTCAATATATACTGATTCCAATCACCCTGATCTTGGCCTCGACAACCCTGTGGGTCGTCGGGATACTACACCTTCGTAAGGTTCTCAGAATCTGGGGGCTGGTGGACCTCATCGCCGCTGTAATCATCATCTTGCTGCTGTTCGGTCCAGCCAGCCTCGGCGCCGGCGGATTGTTCCTGCTTCTGGCTGTCATCGGCGCCGAATTGGCTCTGGTCACTTGGTTGGGGCAGAGGAACGAGGAAGCGCTTCTGCAGGATTGATGGGCGGCAGGTGAAATCCTGCTGCGGGATTGAGGCGTGGTCGCGTGGAACTCCCTGAAGAGACGGTCAGAGCGGATGTCATACCATCCTAACCTTGATGACGGACGGGTGGGGCAACAGCATCGTGTCAGGCAGTTGGATCTCGGATACGCCCGATGAGGTGGAGCATCCGAACGTCCCTCTGGGAATCAACGAAATGGCGATTCCGAGGGCCGCGATTCTACTCTCTCTGGCCACTGCGGCCCTGCTGATATGCTCGACTATCGTCGTCGGGTACAGCGTCTATCAGTTCGCCAAAGCGAATCAGGATGCTTTCTCGGTGACCGACACGGATCTGTTGAAAGATGAGAATAATCGCTGGTTCTGGGAGCTCGATCTGCTCTTCGATACCTGCGATTCACGGCTCGGCGACTGGGATTGGCCGGAAGTCCTCGCCGAACAGGACGATGTCTTCCTCTATCCTGGTGAATTGCGCTGTGATTGGGAACATCAAGGCGAAGGCGATAGGGCCAGCGTCGTGGTTTACAACCGCGGTGATCAACCACTGGACCTCGTGCTTGAGATTGCCGGCGGCAATGTGGTATTCGCCACTGAAGGCGATGCTGACATCATCCTCGAGCAGATCGAAGCGAATGGAACGGCCATCGTCGAGATAGAGTTGCAGGATGGCGTGACCGAGCACGACATCACCATCGAGGCTTCTCACGTGCGCGTACCCGATGCAGAGGTGCTTCTCGATGTCCACATCTTCGAGGGCTCTGAACCGAGGGCGCTCCATGCCTCTGACGGTGACCAATTGGAGGTCCAATACAAAGTCTGGAACGCTGATACTGGAGAATTGCTGGATGAGGGTAATCTGGTCGTTACAGCAGGTGATGATTCGCGATACATCAAGGGATTCGGTTGGTCGGCCATCGGACTCGACATCGATGAGGACCGAGGGCTGATTCCTGGAATCGCCACCGGTACATCGCACATCACACTCCTACCTCCTCCCATCGCTTATGGGAACAGCGATGGTCACGAACTCGAGGAAACGTGGTTGCGCTTCGAGTTGAAGGTCGATAGAGCGACGATTTGAAACGCAAAAGGCGCGAAAAGGACTTGACCTGAACGATGGAGCGAGCGCTGTGAACGAGGAGCCAACCCACATCGCGATTCAGCCATCGGCTGAGGTAGTCAAGCGCGCGACGAAGATCGCAGGGGCGACTTCTACGCGCAAGGGCGAACCGGCTTTTCACATGACTGAGACGCTGGGGCGCCTCTCAACGCCATGGTCGATTGCTAAGGCACGCGCTGAGCAGATCGATGCTACAGTTCTGCCTGCGGGTGTGATTCTCGACGCCGCGGCTGGTTCAGGTGTGCAACTAATCGCCCTGACCACTGGATTGAGGCGTCCGGGGCTCGCCATCGAGATTGACCCCGATATCGCCCTGCTCTGTGCTGCAAACATGCATTCATCGAGCGAAGAAGACGATTTTCAGCGCTCGATGGACCGCGTTCTCGTCGGCGACGGCTGCGATGCCGAGAACGCGATAGTCGCCTTCTGGAACAGTCTGCGAGAGGCGGGAACGAGAGCCCATCCGCCTATTGGAATGCTGCATCTCGATCCGGCTCGACCGAGAGACGCTCAGAAGCACGAGATATCTGAGATGCAACCCTCACTCGCCCCGCTTCTCGCCGCTTGGTCGAGCCACCTTGAAACCGGCCCGCGGGGACCAGCCATCCTGCTCGACCTCTCGCCCCGGCTCAGCGACGATCAGCAGGGGCTCGTCGACGCCGTCGTGGAGACGACTTTTCCCGGCATTCCTCGCACTTGGGAATGGTTGAGCCAGGGTGGTGGCAGAATCGATCGATTGTCGCTTTGGATCGGCTCGATCTCGTCCAAGAAAACGCGACGCTGCGTCCGAATGGGCACGAAGAGGGTCATGGCCAGCGTCGAAGGTGAGCCGCGCTCATCAGATGTGGCGAAATTGGAGCGGCCTCCGCCTTTCGGTGCATATCTGAGCATCATCGATCCTGCACTCGTTCACAGCGGCCTGCACGAGGCTTGGTTAGAGCAGGCCGTGCCAGAGGAAAGCGGTCGATCCTGGCTGCGACTCGAAGGCCGTCGACCTCTGTTGATCACCACGGATCCACTCAACACAGACGCCGACATCGATGCCTTCGTCATCGCCACCGGCGAGATCGTGCAACATCGTCTCTCGCCGCCCGAACTGCGCACCATCGAGCAAACCGCCGCCGCCGCTGCCCGCAACGGAATCGGCAAGATCACACTGCGCTGCACTCTCGACCCAGCTATCCACCCGACCCTTCAACGCCGGCTCGACAAGGCCTTGCGCGAGGTCGATGGGGCTCGTGGTTTCATGGTCGACCTCGAACTCGACCGCGGTAGCAACGGTCACACACTCTACGCGGTCTGCAAGGAAAACTGAGCCATTGCAGTCTCTGTTCTCGGCCAACCCTCTCGCCTCAGGAACCTCGATTCCACCGCCCCGTAGGGGCGTCCGTCTGATTGAAATAGGGAGGGCAGGTCGCCGTGCTGCCCTGACCGGGCCATTGGGCAACCGATGAACGCGGGGGAACCGTACTATGGCTAAAACAAACGAAGCAGAATTGGGAGATGATTTCTCCTACATCCTGAGACTTGCTGATTCTGACATCGACGGTCTGCGACCAATCGCACAAGGTCTGACATCCATTGGCGGTGTCGGCCAGCGAACCGCGATACAACTCTGCAGCATGGCAGACATCGATGGTACCAAACTCGGTGGTCATCTGACCGACGAGGAGCAGGACAGGATTCGAAGCACCATCGACGAATACGCTCTCAATGTGCCTTGGTGGCTGGTCAACCGACAGCGCGATCTGCAATCGAATGAGGACGCGCACATCATCGGAATGGAAGTCAAGCTGACTCTCAAGGACGATATCTCACGCCTCGCTTCAATCAAGACTTACCGAGGCATACGCCATCGAAGCGGGCACAAGGTCCGTGGACAGAGACTGCGCAGCAACGGCCGCAGTGGAGCCACACTCGGTGTGCAGAAGAAGAAGTGAGGTGGTCAGGCATGGGACATCCTAAATTCGCACGTGCAAAGACACAGACACCAGCGCACCCTTGGAAGGCTGCTCGCATCGAAGAGGAACACGCTCTCAAAGAGCAATTCGGCCTCAAGAAGGTCGGTGGCATGCGCGAGATCTGGCGCGAGAAATCCGCTCTGCGCCGCCACCGCAACCAAGCGATGAAACTGATTGGTCGAGTCGATTCTTCCGAGGGTCATTTCGCTCGAGAGAAACAGGATCTGGTCGAGGCTCTGAACCGCCGAGGCTTGATCGCTGGTGGCTCAAGCATCGATGATGTTCTGCAGATCACCGTCGAACACATGCTTGCTCGCCGCCTACAATCCGTGGTCTACTACCGCGGCCTCGCACCGAGCATGCGTGCGTCTCGCAACATGATCGTGCACGGTCACATCTCGATTGGAGAACAGCGTATGACCGTGCCCGGCTACAAGATTCTTCGCTCCGAGGAGGAATTCCTCCAGTACAGCGCCACCTCGCCCTATCTGAGTGATACCCACCCCTTCCGCGTAGAGATGGAGCAACTCCGACTTATCCGTCAGTCCGAAGAAGAGGAAATCGATGAGGTCGGTGGCGTCCGTGCGACGACCGACAACGACGAGTTCGTCCAGAAGATCAAGGCCGATGCCAAAGAGGCTCCAACCGTCAAAGACACGATTCCAGAAGGCGGTGAAGCCTGATGGGACACAAAGCGATTCTACACATCTTCACCACCTACAACAACGTGCTGATCACCGCCACAGACCTGACCGGTGCTGAAACCCTCGCCAAGGTCTCTGGCGGAATGGTGACCAAGAAGGGCAGCGATGCTGGTGGTCAATTCGCTGCTACACGCGCTGCAGAGCGCATCGCTGAGATGCTCGCTGAGAAGGGATTCGACCAAGTCATCGTCAAGTATCGAGGCGCTGGCGGAAACCGCTCTCACAGCGCTCCTGGCGCGACTGCCGCAATCCGTGCTCTCACTCGTGCTGGCGTCTCGATCACTCGCATCGAGGATGTCACTCCGATTCCCACTGACGGGACCAAGAAGAAGGGCGGCCGCCGAGGTCGCAGAGTCTGAGGTGATTGAATGGTGAAGATGGAAATCATTAATGAAAGTGAAGAGAAGATAAGCATACTGCTCAAGGAAACCGACCGCGCATTCGTCAACGCTCTGCGCCGCTCATTGATGTCGGATACGCCGAAGATGGCGATAGAGACGGTTCGATTCCAGATGGGAACATTCGATGTCTGTCTGTCCTGTGGCCACCGGAATGGCGCTGCCATCGCCCGCGAAGCATCTGGCGGCAGCGGTTGCGGCAACTGCGGCAAGAAACTCGACAAGGAAGGAGTCGATTACACGGTCTGGGAGACCAACGGTCCGCTGCCCGATGAGATGATCGCGCAGCGCCTCGCGATGGTCCCGATTCCAACCAACCACGAAGAATACCACTTCGAAGCGAGTTGTCCAACCTGCAAGGATTTGGTTCCAGAGGACCGTGGTTGCATGACTTGCAATATGATCTACACCTGCACTGCTTACGGCAGCAAGGAAGGTAGTACTGTAACTGCTGGTGACATGGTCTTCCTCGGCGCTCAGAGTTTGGAGATTACAGAGCACTACCGAACGATTCCAATCACCAAATTGTACAAGGGTCAGATGCTCGAATTCATTGCCATCGCAGTGATGGGTGTCGGTAGCGAGCACGCCAAGTGGTCGCCGGTCTGCGGTGTGACTTTCGTACCTCGCTCGGTTGCGATTATCAACAACAAGGTCCGCGCCAGGGTGCTCTTTCGCTTGAAACTCGGCATCACCGCGAGGGATTTCGACAAGAAAGGTCGCCTTGAGGATATTGACAAAGTGAAGACATTGATCACTGAACTCCACCACGTTGGTGACGGTACAGAAGAGAAGGTCGAATTCAAGGATGCGATCACCATCGAGGAGATTCCTGGAGAATTCATCTTCAGTTTCGAAACAGATGGCTCGATGGCGCCACAAACCGCTCTGAAGAAGGCTGCTGCATCCCTCTCGATGAGCTTCGGTTCACTCGAGGAAGACCTCGCTGCCGTCCTTTGAGACGACGCAGACTTCTTGCACCTCCGCGGGAACGAAGCCTCATGACCGCCATCCTCGGTCGTGGCACCTGCGGCGCTCACCTGACCCTGCTGTTCACCGTCGAGGATGCCTCGGCCGACCCTGTTGAGCAAGGCAGCCTCGGGACTGGAATCTGTGTTGAGGATGGCATCGAAGCCATCGCTCGCGGTCAGGCGGGCGAGCCTCGTCTCTCGATTCGCTTCATCGATGACGTCGGAGACACCCGTCTCTACCAACAGGTGCTCGACCTCCTTTGCGAGGAGGTAGAAGCTGCGAAGTCGATGCAATGGGAACTGGCTGTCAGAATGCATCTGCCGATATCTCAGGGATTCGGCATGTCCGCCGCAGGCGCCGTCGCGGCAGCCTGCGCCTTCCAACGAGCACTTGGACTACCGCATGAAGAGAGCCTGCGTCGCGCCTTTTCAATAGCTCACAGGGTCGAGCGCGCGAACTCGACTGGACTGGGAGATGTCGCCGCGCTCGCCGCTGGTGGCATCGAGCGACGAATCGCCCCAGGCGCACCATATTCGGGCACCCAATTGGCGAGAGGACCCGGTATCGCACAGGGTTGGAGTGAAGCAACTCCAGTGGTTCTGGCATGGCGTGAGAATCCTGGGCGTCACACTTCAGAATACATCGACCATCCCGATTGGAAGCGGCTGATTTCGGAGGCTGGCAGCGCCCAGATGAGCAGTTTGTCCGCAGGCGGATGGGACTCATCGCGCTGGCAGGATCTGATTGATTCGGCTCAGACATTCTCGCGAGATTCGCGTCTCATCGACGACGCATCTCGCGGCATTCTGGTCGAAGCCGGCACAAACGCGGCTGAAAGAGCCGGCTTAGCAGGTAGAGTCTCAGTCCTGCTGTGCATGCTTGGCGAGAGCATCGTAATCGTTCCCAATTCTCTTGACTCCGCCCCGCAGTCCTTCGATTCTCTGATCTCTGAACTCGAGAAGGAAGGCTTGTTGGCAAAAGCCACCAAAGTCGGCCCGCTCTCATGAGTGCGAGCCGTTGCGGGACTTCTCGTGGAAATCCGCCAGTGGCGTCAGATCGAGCGGGCTGGCGTCGAGCAGAATCGCTCCATTGAGTTTCAATGTCTCAGTGAAACCGTGACGATAGACAATCGCTCCTTGACCGTACTCCTTGACGTAGCGATCGACCTGTTTCTGCGTCTTCTTGCGTGGGAAGCGTAAATCGGCACCGAAGAAATGCTTGGCGTCGATCCAGGCACAAGGGACGCCGTTGAT
>Ga0208568_1000725_pt1 | contig 11882 bp, 9 predicted proteins | sample DeeseametaMP2969_FD_184165 | JGI IMG/M metagenome (GOLD analysis project Ga0208568, IMG submission 184165) | Marine microbial communities from the Deep Atlantic Ocean - MP2969 (SPAdes) | ecosystem: Environmental > Aquatic > Marine > Oceanic | place: South of Funchal, North Atlantic Ocean... | reverse complement strand
ACCATCGAGCTGGCCCAGCAGCATAATGAGCAGGCGATAGCGTTGCATCGGCAAGGCGACTTCGCCGGAGCCATCAGGCATTACCGCGAGGCGCTGCCAGCGATAGTCGAGTATTTTGGTGAGGGCAGTGTCGAGCGGGCCAGGGTGTTGAGCAGTCTGGCCGATGCGCAGTTGGCCGCTGCCCAATATCGTGATGCGGAGCAGAGCTATATGCGCCTGCTGGAAATTGTTGATGCCTCACAGGCGCCACTGATGCAGGCGGACGCACTGAATGGCCGGGCCTCTGCGCTGTACATGCGGCGCCGCTACCGCCAGGCAGAGCCGCTGTTTCTGAAGGCGCTGTCAATCATCGAGTCGCAACAGCCTCTCGATTCGGCGCGTGCTTTGTTGGTACTCGACAATCTGACAGCGGTTTATCAAAGCCTGCACAACGCTGCGAAAACAGAGCTCTATTCACGCCGGGCTTTGCGATTGCGTCAGGGCAGCGAATAGCGAAATCACTTGGCGTGTGTGGATACCAATGGCCTGGGTGCCGTTTTTTTACTGCTTTCCAGTGCCAGTGAGAAATAGCGCAGGAATCGGACGCCAGCTATGGGGCGCTGAGATACACCTCGGCATTGATGATGAAATGGACGCCCTGGAGAGTTTTCTGCTCAGCCTGAGTTCACGCACGCCCGGTCGACGATCGGTCTCAACAAGCGGCCACTGAAAACCCGTTATTTGTCTGGAGAAAATTGCGCTGTTGGGCAGTTTTTTTGCGCTATAGTGAGTGCGGTAATAACGATGTTGCGTGTTGGCGAGAAGGCAGGGGGTGTTCGTGAAAGCGATTGTGGGCGGTGGGCCAAAGAAAGTCCTCTATACCCTGAGAACGGCCAGTCGAATCGGCCTGCTGAATTCCGCCAAGGCGCTCAATTCCCGAAACGCCTGCAAAGCCTGCGGTCTGGGCATGGGCGGCCAGCACGGTGGTATGACCAACGAGCTGGATGAATTCCCCTCCGTCTGCAATAAAAGCATTCAGGCACAGTCGACAGATATTCAGGCGCCGATTCCCGATGAAGTCTTTGCCCACACGCTGGATGATTTTCGCGCACTGTCAGCGCGGGAACTGGAAACGCTGGGGCGTCTCGGTAAGCCGGTATATAAACCGGCTGGTGAAGATCGCTATCGCGTCGTGGAGTGGGAATGGGCGTTGAAGCGCGCCGCAGAGGGCTTGAAGGCCGTCTCGCCGAATCGCAGCTTTTTCTACAGCTCCGGTCGCTCCTCCAACGAAGCGGGTTTTCTGCTGCAATTGATGGCGCGCCTGTACGGCACCAATAACATCAGCAACTGTTCCTACTACTGTCACCAGGCTACCGGCGAGGCGCTCGGCAATACCATTGGCACTGGCACGGCGACGGTCGAGTTGGACGATGTGGCGCACTGTGATCTGTTTTTTCTGATCGGCGCCAATCCGGCGTCGAATCATCCCCGTTTGCTCCATAAGCTGATTGCCTTGCGTCGCCGGGGCGGGGCGGTGGTGGTCATTAATCCCCTGCGCGAAGCCGGGCTGGTGCAGTTTGCGGCGCCGAAGATGCTCAGCTCGATGATGAAGGGAGGGGACGAGGTCGCCAGTATCTACCTGCAACCCAAAACCGGCAGCGATATTGCCCTGTTTACGGCGATTGCCAAAGCGATTCTCGAGCGGGGTGGCGAGGCGACGGCGTTTATCCGGGCGCACTGCGAAGGCTTTGACCGGTTGCAGGAGCATGTGGTTGCCCAATCCTGGGAGTCCTTGCTGGACGCCTGTGGTGTGCCCAAGTCGCAGATTGATCAAGTTGCCGAGTTATACATCGGCTCGGAAAACGCGATTTTTGCCTGGGGAATGGGGATGACCCATCACCGTCACGGCGTCGACAATATCGAATGGATCAGTAATCTTGCGCTGCTGCGCGGCATGATCGGCAAGGCAAATGCCGGTTTGCTGCCACTGCGCGGGCACAGCAATGTGCAGGGCATTGGCACCATCGGCGTGAAGCCGGTGTTGTCGGAAGAGGTGTTTGCGCGCATTGAAGCCAGCTATGGCGTTACGCTGCCCACGGAAAAAGGTATGCACACGCTGGAGTCGCTGGAGAAGGCGCACGACGGCGGTATCGATGCTGCGCTGATAATGGGCGGCAACCTCTACGAGGCCACGCCAGACAGTCGGTGGGCCGCCGAAGCACTGGACCGTATCGGTCTGAAGATCTTCCTGACCACCACGCTGAATCGCGGTCATGTCACCGGCGTGGACCGCGGTGAGTCGCTGATTCTGCCAGTCTGTGCCCGCGATGAAGAGCCCGAGCCGACCACACAGGAGTCGATGTTTAACTACGTGCGATACAGCGAGGGCGGCATTCAGCGCATTGCTTCCGTGCGTTCGGAAGTGGCGATTCTGGCCGATATCGCGGCGCAACTGCTGCCGGATTGCGGCCTCAATTTTGCGGAGTTCAAGCGTCACCAGAAAGTCCGACAGGCGATTGCCGAACTGGTGCCGGGGATGGAGGAGCTGGCCGATATCGACGTGGCCCGGCAGGAGTTCATGGTGCGTGGTCGCATCAAGCATACGCCGGATTTCAATACGCATGACGGCAAGGCGCGCTTTGTGGTGCCTGCGGGCGTGAAGGACGACAAGTCGTCTCGCCCCTTCACCTTGATGACGCTGCGCAGCGAAGGCCAGTTCAACTCGATTATTTATGAAGAGGCCGACAGCTACCGGGATGTGCAACATCGCTGGACCGTGCTGCTCAACCAGCAGGACGCGCTGGAGCTGGGTGTGGCAGAAGGCGATGTCGTGGATATTGTGTCGGACTTTGGCCAGATGTCGGCGGTAGAGGTGAAACTGTTTAATTTGCCGCGTAGCTGTATTGCCGCGTATTACCCCGAAGCCAATGTGCTCAGTTCGCGGCTGACCGATCCGCGTTCGCACACTCCGCAGTTCAAGTCGATAGCCGTTTCCCTTGTGCGCAGCTCCCGTCATGCCGGTCTTGGTGTTTAACCATAAATGCGTACAATTCCGGCGGACAGTCGAGGGAGGGATGGGATATATACCTCCGCCGTTTTCTTGCTCAGCCGGGACATAGCCAGTGAAAGACCTTATCAAGTCGATGGTCGAGAACCCCGACACCCTTCAGGGCAAGGTGTTTGCGCTGACCATTCAGTTTCTGATTGTGGTGTCGCTGTTTACCTTTTCCGTCGATACCCTGCCCGACCTCGATAGCGAGACCAAGCAGCTACTGCGCAACATCGAAATTATTACGGTGGGGATCTTTACGGCGGAATACCTGTTGCGGCTCTATGCCGCCGAGGTGAAGCGCCGGTTTATGTTCAGTTTCTTCGGGATTGTCGATCTGCTGGCGATTGTGCCGTTCTATCTTTCCACCGGGCTCGATCTGCGCTCTATACGGATCGTGCGCCTGCTGCGCTTGATTCGAATATTCAAACTGTTTCGCTATAGTCGCGCGGTAAAGCGGTTCCATCGCGCGGTCGTGATTGCCAAGGAAGAATTGATTCTGTTTGGTTTCGTGGCCTTGATAGTGTTGTACCTGTCGGCCGTGGGCATTTACTACTTCGAGAATGCCGCTCAGCCTGACAACTTCAAATCGGTTCTCCACAGTCTGTGGTGGGCGGTCACCACACTGACAACCGTGGGCTATGGCGATATGTATCCGATTACCGCTGGCGGCAAGTTTTTTACGTTTCTGGTGTTGATGCTGGGCCTCGGTGTGGTGGCGGTGCCGACCGGACTGCTGGCCTCGGCATTGTCTCAGGCGCGGGACGAAGAGGGTCAGTAATATTACTCTGCTACCGGCCACTCGCTGATAAACTGCATAAAGCAACGCACTCTGGCGGAGTCGCGCAGATCACTGTGGGTGAGCAGCCACAGTTCCGAGGTGACCAGTGGTGTATCTGAAATCGGCAGTAGCTCGGGGTAGCGTCTGGCGATGGGTGCGGTCATCAAACCGAGCACAACGCCCTGACGAACCATGGCGACTAACTGGCTGTTGCTGTTGGTACGCAGGGTAATGTGAGCATCCTCGACCATATTGCGAAAGTAGCGATCCCCGAAGTTTTTGCCGAAGGCTGCCTGCCAGATCACCCACGATGCCTTCTTCATATCGCCGCCGATACTGTCCAGGTACTCTCGGGTGCCGTAGGCATACATGGGAATATCCGTCAGCTTCCGCCCGACCAGCAGCTCCGGCGGGTGGTCGGTAATTCGGATCAGAATATCCGCCTGAGACTGGTTCAGATTGTGTTGTTCTGAGGTGGCGAATACGGTGAGTTCGATGTCGGGATAGCGCCGCATGAATTCGGCCAGGGGCGCCGACAGATCGATCAGTGTGGTCTCGGGAATGGACAGGGTCAGTGGCCCGGCCAGCACATCGGATTGACCGCGAATTTTTCGCTCAAAGTGCAGGCAGCTTTCTTCCACGGCCTCCGCGTCACTCATCAGACGCTCACCGGCAGTGGTCAGGCGGTAACCGCTCTGACGACGATCAAAGAGTTTGACCTTGCGCTGGGTTTCCAGTCGATCGATACGACGGGCAACGGTCACATGCGTCACGCCCAGTGTGCGGGCGGCGCTGCTGAGCGAGCCGCTGCGTGCGAGCACCGTAAAGTAGCGAATATCGTCCCAATCCATCTGTACATTTTCTCACAATAACTGTTACTTCGTTGAACTAACTATAACAGCATGCCTCTCGTAAACTGTAGCTCTTCAGCCAGTTTGGGAAGGTGGTTTATGCACAGCGTGTCAGATGCACAGGCCTTGGCGCTGCGCTATGCGCAGATTGTTGATGATCGAAGCTTTGAGGCCATGCGCGACATTCTTGTCGACGGCTTTACGCAACGCGGTCCGGAATGGCTTTGCGAGAGTGCAGATGCCTTTGTCGGCATGCTGAATATGCTTGCCGATAATTACCGCGCGACGTTTCACCTGGTTGCCAATCAGCTCGGCGAATGGAAGGGCGATTGCTACGAGGGGGAAACCTACTGCGTCGCCTCCCACATCTACGAAAAGGCCGGTCAGGGACGAAAGCTGGATATGGGAATTCGCTACCAGGAACAGGTGGTATATGCCGATGGCGCCTACCGCTATGCCCGCCGGGACGTGACGGTCGTGTGGAGCAGCGACCATCCCCTGAATGGCTGAAGCCAGTTTAAACGCACAATAATGAGAGCGCAGTTATGAAAGTACTTGTTGTCGGTGGCTCCGGCTTGATTGGCGGTGACGCCGCCCTCTACCTGAAATCACACGGTCATAACGTGACCATTATGGCGCGGAGTGTGCCAACAGCGCCCGTCTTGGCGGCCCTGCCTTTTGTGCAGGGAGACTACGTCAACGACGATATGAGTGACGGCCGCTTGAACGGCTTTGACGCGGTGGTGTTCGCGGCCGCAGCCGATATTCGCCAGGTGCCGATGGATGGCAGTGTTACGCCGGAAGAGTTCTACCGGAAGGTGAATGATGAAGCGGTGCCGCGCTTTTTCGCGGCGGCTCGCGAGGCCGGTGTGCGCCGCGCTGTTTACATTGGCACCTTCTACCCGCAGGTGGCATCACACCGTATCGGCGAATGTCCCTACGTAACCTCACGCAGTAATACCGATGAGGCAGTGCGCGCAATGAGCAGCGACAGCTTCACGGTATGCAGTCTCAATTTGCCCTTTGTGATGGGGCATATTCCGGGGCTGGATATCCCTCATATTGGCGCGCTTGTGGCCTATGCCAGCGGTGCCTTGAGTGAGCTGCCGGTGTTTGCGCCCAAGGGCGGCACCAACCATATCACGTCTCACGCAGTGGCTCAGGCGACGCTGGCGGCACTGGATCATGGCGAGTCGGGTCGGGCTTACTTGCTGGGTGATGAAAACTATAGCTGGAAAGAGTATCTCGAACTCTGGTTCGAGGCGGCAGGAAACCCACAAACGCTGGAGGTCAGAGAGGACGATCATCCCCTTCTGCCGAATGTGATTATGTTTGCCGGTCCCGGCGCCACCGTCAGCTATAAGCCGGAAGCGGTTGAGGAGCTGGCCTACGACCGTCATCAGATCAACGCGACGATTAATACACTGGTAAAAGCCTATAGCGAGGCGTAATCGCTGTTTAACAACAGGCCGTCAGCCACGGGTGACTGACGGCTGCTCATCAATAGAGACTTATAATAAAAGGTAATTCCTGATGAAAAACCACACGTCACTGTTTGTAGCGACGGCGATGACCGCTGCCGTTAGTGCCCTGAGCGGCGGTTCATTGCATGCCCAGGAAGCGACGCCTCCCGCGGCGTCATCCACCATTGAGGAAGTGCTGGTCACCGCGCGGCGCCGCTCGGAAAGCATGCAGGAAATTCCCGTATCAATGACGGCCTTTACCTCGTCGGACATTGCCGAAGTGGGGATTACCGATATTTCCCATGTGAGTGAGTTGACGCCGAATCTGGTCATTCTGCCTAACTCGGGTGGCAATGATGGCGCGCTGATTTGTATGCGGGGCCTGTGCCGCACCGACTTCACGATTACCGAAGACCCGATGGTCGGAGTTTATCTCGACGGCATCTATGTGGGTAAGTCGATCGGCTCCCTGTTTGATGTTGCCGAGCTGGAGCGCGTGGAAGTCTTGCGCGGACCGCAGGGCACACTCTATGGCAAGAACACACTGGGCGGCGCGGTGATTCTTCATACACGCAAGCCGTCTGGAGAAGTGGGCGGTAAGGCAACGGTAACCGCGGGTAATTATGGTCGCCGCGATGCGAAAGGCTATATCGAGTTTCCTGTGAATGACGAGCTGGCGGCCAGTGTGTCGGTGCTCAGTAAAAATCGCGACCCGTTTGTGAAGAACACCCAGGGCGATGATCGCTGGGATGAGAACAACCGGGCGATCCACACCGCGCTTAACTGGCGGCCCACAGAAAACCTGATCATTGACTACGCCTTTGATCGTCAGCGCAAACGTGAACAGCCGATGGCATCGCAAATGACCTCGGCCAGCGGCTGGCTCGCGGCAATGTACGGGCAGGATGTACGCCCTGATCGCGAAGACACTGTGAGTACCTTCGGGGCGTCGCACAGCAATATTGATATGACCGCACATGGTGCAACGGTGGAGTACAGTCTTGCCGACCGGGGGACATTTGAAGATTTGGTGATCAAATCTATTTCCGGCTATCGCAGTGTGAAAAACGAATTGCTGAATAACGCCACCGGGGCCAGTAGCCCGTTTATCTACAATGAAGATATCTTTGATTACGATGCCTTCACTCAGGAGATCCAGCTCACTGGTGCGGCGTTTAACGGCTTTATTGATTTTGTGGTCGGCGCGTTTTATTTCAACGAAACCGGCGACTACAGCAACGAGCAGGAAATTGATGCCTTTGCCTCGCACGTCCTGCTGACCACCGAGATCGATAACACCAGTCAGGCACTGTTCACGGAAGTGACCGCTCACTTAACGGCGAGAATGGATTTGACATTGGGTGTTCGTTACACGGAAGAGGATCGCGAGCAGCAGCACACACTCACCGATCTCACCAGCGGTTTTGTGGTGATGGATACCTACAATCAGACCTACCTCGGTGCGCCGGAGCAGATCCCCACGCAGATTGATGAGAGCAATGTGTCGCCGCGGGTCTCGCTGAATTATCAGTGGACGGATGATCTGATGACTTACGCGACCTACGCCCGTGGCTTTAAAAGTGGTGGCTTTAACGCGCGAAGCAATACGCCGCTGCAATGGGGGCCGTACGATGATATGCAAGTGGACAGTTACGAGCTGGGGATGAAATCCACCTGGCTGGACAAACGCGTTCGCCTGAACATGACGGCTTTCCACCAGCAGTTGAGTGATATGCAGGCACAGGTCAATGCGGTTGATCCCGGCAATACCCAGGGCGGCTTTTCCATTGTGATCCAGAATGCGGCAGAAGCCACGGTAAACGGCGTGGAAGCCGAGCTGATCGTGCGGCTGATTGAAGGTTTGGATATCAGTGCGGGCTACGGCTACATCGATGCCGAGTACGACGAATTCAATTCGTTCGATATCAATACCGGTGCCATCAGTGATATCGCTGATGACCGCGCCTTCGAGTTTACGCCGAAGAACAGCTACAACCTGTCGCTGAACTACACCTTCCCCCGCTTTACCGACGCGGGTACCCTGCGGGCGAGGGTGGACTGGTCCGGCAGCAGCAAGGTCTACGTGACGCCCAAGATCAGTGGCAACGACGATATCACCCAAGACAGCTACTCACTTGTGAATGCGCGTATCAGCTTCGATGATGTCGCCGTCGGCGACGGGGTGCTGAGCTTCTCGCTGTGGGGCAAGAATCTGGCCGACGAGGAATACAAAATCGGTGGCTTCGAAGTTGATGCCGGGGGCGGCAATCGCGTCGGCACTAATCAGTGGGGTGAGCCGAGAACCTTCGGTTTTGATGTGAGCTACCGGTTCGGCTCCATGCTCTAAGATGATCCCTGTGTTCTGCAGGTTTGGCAGCCCAGGCGCTGAACCTGCAGCTTTTTCCTCGATATTCCCCCCGCCAGTCTGCGCCGTAGAATTTTTCTTCTCTACATCGACCAAGTCCGTTACCCGTTCGCGAAGTTTTGCGCAGGACAGCGCCAAGGCGGCGGGGTATGCTGCTCTCCTATTCCAATAATATTGATACTGCTCGGTATCGGGTGGAGAAAGCCCGCGAGCGGTGCCTCAGGAGGGAACGTGGAAGCCAGTCAATTTGCGCTGATCAGCGCCGGAGTGTTTATGCTGGTGGGGATGCTCACCGGCTGGTGGAAATATGCGCATATTGCACGCTCCGCCGATGCCACCGCGCCTGCCTATGTGGATATTTGCCATCGCACAGCCTTGATGTATGCCTTTGCCTGCATAGTGCTTCAACAGCTCGCGATGCACAGCCGTTGGAGTCATACCGTCAACCTCCTTGCCGTTGCCATTCCCATCTTGTTCTTCGCCTCGGCAGTGGCGACTTACGCTATTCACGGCTGGCTCAACGACACTGACAACCAGCTTCGGCAGCCCCACCGTTTGGGTACAAAGACCGTCCCGGCGGCTGCGGTACGCGCTTACATGTTGTTGTTGGCGCTTGGAGAAATCGGTGGGCTGCTGGTGCTGATAGCCGGAGTGGTTATGTAGTTTTCAGTCTTGTGGATATCATCAGTGCAGGGAGTGGGTAAAATAATATTGGAAATATTTTATTAATTCTAGGGTTAGCTTGAACCCTGGCTAATATGTGCTATACCAAGTATCTGAATAGGTATTGACCAAAATTTTTTCAAGTTATAGCATGGAATCCACATATGGATGGTTGCTAATGTAGTAAGAAGCGAGAGTCTTGGTGAGCAGGGAATAGAAAAAAGATAACGAAATATTCCCCTATGTCCGTCTTTTTATTCTCCTTCTGATTTTGAATTATCAAGAATAAAAATAACTGAGGTTGGCATTCCTAGTTCTTTTCCTCCTCGGTAAAAATCCTGTTGGAGTAGGGTAATGAAAATGATCACAAGGACGTGGTGGCTGTGCTTCGGTATGGCTTTTGCAGGTAGTGTGCTGGCTAGCGTCCCGTCCCCTGCTAATCCTGTATTTGCTTCCGCAACTGATGTAATTCCAAGCAATCTCCGTAGTCAGACGGATCGTGTTGGGTCGCTTAATGGTGAGTTTCGTGTTTCAGAGAGTGGTGCGGCTACATACCGTATCAATATATATGCGCCTCGAGGTACAGCGGGCGTCACCCCTCAAGTTAGTCTGAATTACTCCAGTTTGTCAGGTAATGGTATTGCAGGAAAAGGCTGGTCCTTAGGCGGTTTGGGAGGAATAAGCCGCTGTCGGCAAACTGAGCATCAGGATAAAAATCCGCTTCCGATTACATTCAGCGATACCGACAGGTTTTGTCTTGACGGTCAGCGGCTCCTCGTCGTGAGTGGCGCCTATGGTTCGCCTGGATCGGTCTATAAAACAGAGATTGACAGCTTTGTCACTGTGACTGGCGTGGGTGGTACACCTGGTCACCCGGATTACTGGGAGGTTGAGCGGAAAGATGGCTCGGTATCCCGCTATGGGAATGTCGGAAGTAATAGCTCAGAGAGCAAGGTTCTTAATCTAGATGGAACGGTATCCTCTATGGTTATGGTCTGGGCGCTGGATAGTTTTCAGGACAGTGTTGGCAATGAGATAAGTTATATTTATAGCAATGATGCCGAAGGGCATAGGGTTGCGAATATTAACTATGCGTATGGGGCGTATTCTACAGCGGGGGCAAGTATCCATTTCGAATATGAAGATCGTGTAATCGACCCTTCGGAAAGTTATGTTGCAGGGTACAAAACAAGAAATACTAAGCGCCTTAAAAGAATTTTATCAAAGAATGGGTCGTCAGTCGTTAAAATATACAAGCTTCGATACCTGGATAGTGATAATGGATCACCAGATATTACGGGGCTGTCGAAGCTAGTTGGCGTTAAAGAGTGTTTCTCGGAGAATAGCTGCTTGCCGGAAACGAAGTTTGAATGGTCTTTGCCGCAGCAAGGCTTCTCAAGCTCGCCTAGTGGCAGTTTCGACATGATTACTCGCAGCAGAAGAGGATTGATGAACTACCAGCCGGCCGATATTAACGGCGACGGCTATATGGACTTGGTTTGGTTGGAATGGGATATAAATGGGGATGATTACGATCATGCAATACAATATGCGTTGTCAGATGGAGAGAAGCTCGTAAAGGCGTTATTCACAAATAATTCTTCTGAAAAGAAGTATCAGGAGGATGCTGACGATGAAACAGTTGTTCTAAAAGTCGTAGATTATAATGCAGATGGGCGGCAGGATGTGGCCGTTTTTAATAGCAGGGCAGGGCAATGGAGTATACTGCTGTCGACTCCTTATCCTGATGGGGAGTGGAGGCTGAGTAGCACGCCTGTGCCTACAGGAATAACTGAAAGTGATGTTAACTTCCAAGATTTGAACTCTGATGGTTTGCTGGACTTGTTGGTCCTTGCTGACGATCTGAAAATGAGGTTAATGGAAGTTAACCCTTCTGAGTCAGCGTCGTCCTCTAGTTATTATCATTGGGGGGGGGAGCAATCCTATACAGTGCCATTGAATGAGAATTCTTTCTTCTATGGGCCAGGTGGTGGAGGTGGGTTTGTCCCATGGCCTAATTTGGTTGATTCTTCTCTTGAGCTTGACGGTGATGGGCGTTCAGACTTCCTGTTGCATTCTTCTTCCACAATGTTTATCGGTCCATATGGTTCTGTGCCTGGGCCGCCAGAACTCGATATGCTCGTATTTTCGGGGGGGGCGATAGAACGTTACGAGTTTTTTGGGGTCGTGGGAGGACTTTCGCCTGGGGTTGATCCCAGCTTGGAACACTCGGCAGAGGTTCGGTCTGGTGATTTCAATAAAGATGGTTTAAGTGATCTCTTTCTTAGGTATTACCGTGGTGAAGATGAGGGTGGTTTCGAGTGGTCTTACTATTTAAATAACGGTGGTGGATTTTCTGGTTCGGAAGGGAAATTATTCGGTAGTATGAATCCAAAAGTGCCTCCAATTTTTGTGGATTATAATAGTGATGGATACTTGGGGAAGGTCTGCACAACCTCCAGAATTTGAGATAATCCTGCGAACACCCATTTCAACCGGACTACTGCATGAGCCAGCTTACCTTTGCCGAAGCCGAATACCAGAACAAAAAGCGTAAAACGCGGCGTGAGCTGTTCTTGGAAAAAATGGATAGTCTGATTCCCTGGGCCAAGCTAGAGAAGAAGCTCCGCAAGCACTACCCCAAAGGTGAGAATGGAAACCCGCCGTATCCGCTCCCCATTATGCTTCGGGTGCACTGCCTGCAATTGTTCTACTGAATCCCCCCGGGTTT
>Ga0208568_1000719_pt1 | contig 11956 bp, 10 predicted proteins | sample DeeseametaMP2969_FD_184165 | JGI IMG/M metagenome (GOLD analysis project Ga0208568, IMG submission 184165) | Marine microbial communities from the Deep Atlantic Ocean - MP2969 (SPAdes) | ecosystem: Environmental > Aquatic > Marine > Oceanic | place: South of Funchal, North Atlantic Ocean... | reverse complement strand
AACTTGTAATACACCAATGCAACCCCCGACGTTTTACTGGTTAATGAAATATTTTCATTTACGCATCGCCAGGTTACTTGCTGACCTTCATCGTATTCGGCGCTTTCAATTTCGCTGGTATAAATCAACTTCATCTCTTGCAAAGACAACAGATCAGGGTAACTCAACCCTACGTTGGCTAAGTTAATTTGCTCAGGAACAGGGCGTCTCAATAGTGAAAGCAAGCCTTTGCGTTTGTGATACCCCACAAGAATACGCGGGACCGCATCGTTATTTCTTCTACTCGCAACATTCACAGCCTTATTGAATACTTGTGCATCCCTATGAGTTAGCGTCTTTAATAGCTGCAATGTACGAAGGGAAAAACTGCCCGGGCGAGCCACCTCAACGGCAAAAATCTTTCCCCATAATTCCTGCATGGGCGGGCTGTGAATTTCCTCAGCCATGGTACTAAATGCGAAAAACCAGTCGGGATCAAGATTATCGCTAGTTTGTTCGTTGATCGTCACATTTAATGCTATATTTAATACAGCTTGAAGATTGCTCGCTTTTTGGGTTTCTAATATTTGTTTTCTTCTTTCTAGTGCATGCTTTTGCTTTTTAGGATCAGGGGACATCATAGAGGGGCTTATACCCACTCTGGCAAACCAGGAAAGCATGCGTTGGCGACTAGCATCGGTTTTCACTGCGTTGCTGGCCGCTTTTTCAGCCGCAGGCGATTCGGCTGTCACCTTTACAGTCTTCTCTTCCGTTTCCTGTGGTTTTTTTACCTCAGGGGAAAAGTGCTGGGATGTAATCTTCATAAATGCTTAAATGATCGAATGTAAAATGGCATGTAACATGAGAGCACTATTGCATTGCGTAACCCATTTATCAATGTAATCGTTGCCTTAATACAATGAGTAGCGCATTCTTGTTTTGTTTGTATCGAGGAAATGAGCGGTAATGTCGGCAATGGATTATGATAACGACGAATTAATTTTTTTAGATGATGATGGTTCAGTTGAAGAGCAAACCTTATTGGGCAAAGACTGGAACATTCTTATTGTCGATGACGATGAAGAGATTCACACCGTAACGCGTCTCGCGCTATCTGATCTCATCGTAAACGATCGCAAATTAAACTTCATCCACGCTTATTCAGCAAAACAAGCCAAAGAAATGCTGCACGAATATGGCAACAGCATTGCCATAATTTTACTTGATGTCGTTATGGAGACTGATGACGCGGGTTTTGATGTTGTTAAATACATCCGCGAAGACATGAAGTTAGTTGAACCTCGAATTATCTTACGTACGGGACAGCCCGGCTACGCGCCTGAAGAGCAAGTCATTAAAGTTTACGATATCAATGACTACAAAACCAAAACAGAACTTACTCGCGCCAAATTACTAACTACTATCATTTCCTCACTACGCTCTTATCAGCAAATTGTAACGATTAGTCAAAGCCGTGCTGGTTTAGAGAAAATAATCACCTCTTCAGCCAACTTGTTTGAAGAACATTCGGTGAAAGAGTTCTGCGAAGGTGTAGTTACCCAGATTAGTTCGCTTATTGGTTTAGACTCCGAAGGTTTATTGTGCGCAAGAGCGGGTTCTTTGCTAGACCGAGAGGACGAAGAGGTTTACGTGCTTGGCGCTGCGGGTGAGTATGCGAAATTTATAAACCAGCCTGTGTTCACGCTTAAAAACCTTGAAATTGAAGAAAACATTAGTCGTTGCCTACGTCTTAAAAAGCACATTTTTGAGCCCAGTTGCTCTGTGCTGTATATCAGCCGCGCTGGTTTTGAAGCTGCCGTATTTGTTCGACAAACCCACGAGATTAGTGAGCTAGACAAGCACTTACTTGAGGTTTTTCTATCCAGTATTTCAGTGGGATACGAAAACGTTAATCTTTTCCATGAATTAAGAAATGCGGCGTTCAGAGACTGGTTAACCCGTCTGCCAAACCGCAATGAGTTTATCAATATGCTCGATAAACCTCATTTGTTTGCCGGAGAAAACTATAGCGTAGCTCTTATCGACGTAAATCACTTTTCCGATATAAATGATGGTTTAGGGCAAGAAGTCGGCAACGAATTGTTGCGAGCTATTAGCGATCGCTTTCAATCTTCTTTCGATAGCATAGTGAAAAAAGGCCGCATAGGTGCTGATGTATTTGGTCTTATTGGTCCTGACGATTTGGTATGCCCCAAGTCCATTAACAACATTTTCCAATCTTCATTTCAGGTAGGTGATCACACCCTTCCGGTGAATATAACACTTGGATTGTGCAAGTTAGACAATAAACGCCACATCGGCATTGAGATTTTAAAGCGCACGAATATTGCGTTAAACCGTGCTAAGAAAAATCTGACAGATAACTTCGAATATTACGCCAAAGATATTGAAGATCAGACGACTTGGCGCCTAGATATGATTCGCCAACTCCGAAGTGACTTTGCAGCAAGAAAGCTGGAGCTGTGGTTTCAGCCGCAAGTGGACTTACTGAATGAAAAAGTTGTTGGCATGGAAGGCTTACTACGCTGGCCCAATGGTGAAGGGGGATATGTTTCTCCCGCCGTGTTTGTACCACTTGCTGAGTATTCAGGTCTTATCGTTGATATCGGTGAATGGGTGCTAGAAGAGTCATGCCGTCGTCTTCAGGAATTGAAAGAAAAAGGCTACGGCCATCTAAGAGTTGCCGTTAACATCTCTATTCCGCAGTTCCGCGACAGGTTATTTGTAGAAAAAGTCAAGCAGGCACTATCTAACGCCAACTGCGACCCAAGCCTTTTAGAGCTAGAAATAACAGAAAGCGTGGTGATGGATGAGCCGCAAATTGTAATAGATGCATTGCGTTCGTTAAAAGAATTTGGGGTGAAAATAGCCATTGATGACTTTGGAACAGGCTTTTCCTCCATGAGTTATCTACAGCAGCTCCCGTTAGATCGATTGAAGGTCGATCGTTCTTTTGTCAAAGACATTAAACCGGGTGCAAGCGCAGTGCTTGCTGAGACAATTGTGACTTTGGGGAACAAGCTAGGCTTATTGACTATTGCCGAAGGCGTAGAAAAAAGAGAGCAGGCGAGTTACATGATAAAGCTTGGATGTGACGAAGCACAGGGCTACTTGTACGCGAAGCCTATGCCGTTCGATGCGCTTTTAGCGTTTCTTGAAGAGCACGACTAAACTTTTAATACAGATTCGACAGTGTCTCGCAACTTGGGAAGGATATCTAATTCAAACCAAGGGTTTTTAGCGAGCCACCTGTTGTTTCTTCCTGACGGGTGGGGCAGTACGAAATGTGTTTCAGTCGGACTGCGTACAGCTTCAGTTAACGTTTTGTGTTGCGGTAAATAATACTGTTGCGAGTAACGTCCCACGTAAAGCGTTACTTCAGGTTTTAAATAAAGAAGAAAGTCATTATGCCAAGCGGGAGCACATTCTTTTCTTGGCGGGGCATCGGCTCCATTTTTATAACCTGGAAAGCAGAAGCCCATTGGCAGCACCGAAATTAAGCTAGGGTTATAAAAGGTCTCTCTCGAGACAGACAACCAATCGCGTAACCGAGCTCCGCTGGGATCATCAAACGCAATGTTGCGTTCATGGGCTTTCAACCCCGGTGCTTGCCCAATAATAAGCACCTTAGTTGATGGTGCAGTGCTAAATATGGGGTTGGGTTGATGCGGTAGGTGAGGGGCACACAGTCTACAATTTCTCGCTTTAACCACCAGTGCATCGTGGCCTTTCACATTTTTCTCCAAATATTTCTCTTTGTCATACTTTTGTCACAAAACTATGATCTCAGTTTGACTATCTTATGTATATACAGTATGTTTAATAGTGACAGTAGTAGACTGTAACACAGGAGAAGAAACATGCGTAAAGTAGTACTAACCCTAGCTCTATCAGCGGCCTTTGGTATTGCGCATGCGGAATCTGGTGATAACCAGCTTTTCGATTGCATGGATGCGAAAACATTCGAAATGAATAACCAATGTATGTCTGACAAAATCGGCAATAACATTCGTTTCCGTGATGCACAAGCAAAGTTGATCGACATTGCAAGCGATAGTCAGGGTGACTACGCCATTGCAACAATGACGTTCGATCAAGAAAATATGCACATCGACATCGTAGCACATAAAGATTCGCTTAACGCGCTTGCTGCGAACCGTAACTAATTTCTTAGTTAACGCATATTAAGCCGGCGACAATCTCGCCGGCTTTTTTGTGTCCGTTAGAAAATTCTATTAAGTCCATTAATAGCAGCGACTCGATAAGCTTCTGCCATGGTTGGATAGTTAAACGTAGTGTTAACGAAGTAATCTATGGTATTGCCTTCGCCCTTTTGCTGCATGATCGCTTGGCCGATGTGAACAATCTCGGAGGCACGTTCACCGAAACAATGAATGCCCAAGATTTCTTTAGTTTCGCGATGAAACAAGATTTTCAGACTTCCTGTCTGCGTTGACGCGATTTGGGCTCTGGCCAAATGTTTGAACTGAGCTCTTCCCACTTCATAAGGCACTTTTGCTGCAGTAAGCTCTTGCTCTGTTTTACCAACAGAACTTATTTCTGGGATGGTGTATATGCCTGACGGAATATCTTCTACCAATGCCGAATGTGTTTTTATGCCAAGCATAGCTTCAGCGGCAAAGCGACCTTGGTTATAAGCCGCAGATGCTAAACTTGGATAGCCAATGACATCGCCGACTGCAAATACATTGTCTACGTCAGTTTGATAATTTTCGTTAACCTTGAGTTGGCCTCTGCCATCGGCTTTTAAACCAATATTCTCGAGTTTAAGTGTATCTGTATTACCCGTTCTTCCGTTAGCAAACAAGAGACAATCTGCGCGCATACGCTTGCCCGACTCTAAGTTTAAAATAACCGAGTCATCGGTAGCTTCAACCGAAGAATAGGCCTCATTGTGCCGGATGAGTACGCCATTGTTCCACAGGTGATAACTGAGTGCGTCTGATATCTCGTCATCAAGAAATGACAGTAAGCGATCGCGCATGTTAACGAGGTCAACTTTTACGCCTAGTCCTCTGAAAATACTGGCATATTCAGAGCCAATGACCCCAGCGCCATAGATAATTATTGATTTGGGATCGTGATCTAAAGATAGGATAGTGTCTGAGTTATAAATACGCGGGTGATTAAAGTCGATGTCTTTAGGACAATAAGGACGCGACCCTGTGGCAATAGCAATTTGGCCAGCAGTGACAGTATCTTTAGAGCCATCTTTACGGGTTATCTCTAACGTATGCGCATCTACGAAACTGGCTTCGCCGTGAAATAGCGTCACACGATTTCTGTCGTAGAAAGAAGAGCGAAGTCGAGTTTGGCTTTTTACCACACCGCTAGCATGGCGCATGATGTCAGAAAACGTAAGACTCTTACTTAAGTGGTTGTCGGCAAACAAGGGAGAAGAGTTATATTCAATAAGACGACTTACTGAGTGACGAAGCGCTTTCGATGGAATGGTTCCCCAATGGGTACAACCCCCTCCCACTGCCTCGTAGCGCTCAACAACCGCCACTTTTTTTCCGGCTTTGGCAAGCTGCATTGCAACGCCTTCACCACCAGGACCTGTGCCAATAACGATAGCGTCGTAATGATACGACGGGGCTTTGGTTTTTTGCTTCGTTGCCATCTTACTTTCCCATGTTGTTACTTTTGTAATGCGATGTCACCACTAGGTTAGCCGTAATACAAAATGAATGATTCTGGTTTTAGTATAACGACCTTATCCAACTATAGAATAAAAAAAAACCACATAAGCAGACACTTATGTGGTTTTTAGCGTTCAAACGTATAAAAGAGGGCGTTAATTTACGCCATTTGCAATGACAAACTATGTAACTGTGTCCATTTCTCTTTCTGTACAGCAAATGCGTGTTTCAGCTCTTTGTACTTGTATGCAAGCTCAAGCCCTTCGATACTGCGCTTTAGAGTGCGTTGTTTAACGCGCATAACACGTTTTTTCGTGGCGTAGTATTCACTCATGCGCTGCATTAACAAGTCGTATTCTTCTTGAATGGTATGCATCATTTCTTCAGCATTAGGCAGTAGCGATACTTTTTCACTTGCTCTTTGCAGCTGCATTGCTGCTAACGCTTTCTCGATGCGCTCTTCTGGCACTTTGCGAAGGTTGGATGTCAGTCCTACCAGTGATAACCCCTTAATAAGCCATTTTGTAGGATCAAACTGATACCAGCGAATGCCATTACGATAGTCGTACTCAAAGATGTGATGGTAATTGTGATAACCTTCACCAAAGGTAAAAAACGCAAGAATACCGTTATCTCGTGCTGTGTTCTTATCGGTGTAAGGCTGGCTACCCCAAAAATGAGCAAGAGAATTGATAAAGAAGGTTACGTGATGCACTAGCACCAGGCGAAGTACACCGGCTACCAAGATCATGCCTAATACGTCACCATTTAAATAGCCCAGCAGACCTGTAATACCAAAGTTGGCCGCCAGCACGATGGGCAAATAGTAGTTATGCTGCCACATCACCACTTTATCTTTTTGAAGATCTTTACAGTTACTGTAGTCATCGTAACGTTTGGCCTGATACTCACGCAACATCCAGCCGATATGCGCAAACCAAAGCCCTTTCTTGGCAGAGTAGGGGTCTTTGTCGTTATCATCAACATGACGATGATGAACGCGATGATCTGACGACCAGTGCAAAATACTATTTTGCAGCGCCATAGCGCCACCAATCGCAAGGATCACACGAACAACCACATTGGCGTCGTAAGTTTTATGCGACCATAAGCGGTGGTAGCCGGCAGTTATAGACATACCGGTAAAGTAAAATAGGAATATAGCCGCACCGATTTCTGCCCAATCGATGCCTTGATACGCCACCCATAGCGGCACACCAATAAACGCAATTGCGCCAGATATAATAAATACCAGCACATTAGTAAGGATAAGAGGAGGTTTTTTCATTTTATACAACTTGGCTTACAACTGTTCGCTAATTTATCGTTTTACGAGGCTTCAGGCAAGCAAAACCCAGATTAGTTCTGCTTACATGTGTAAAGTTTAATTATAGTAAAGCTACGCTGAAGCGCTCGTTAATTGTGGCTTTTTCTGCTTAATGCTTGTTTATAAAAGAGATGATTCTGTTTCTCTTTCCCCACTGGTGTGTGTTGCGATAAACTACACATGCTAGTCTTTGATGTACGAAGTTTGATTGCGTTAATGGCTATACAGATGACGTAAGGGCTTCAACCCCAAGCGCTAAAAATCATCAAGCCGTTCAGAGCTAATCAACCTATGGTGCGAATGTGAGTCGACAAGAACAGAAATTAAAAACCCGCCAAAATATCATTCATGCTGCGTTTTCTTTGCTCGATGAAAATCGCAGCTTATCGGCAATCAGCTTGCGTGAAGTTGCCCGAGAGGCAGGTATAGCACCTACGTCTTTTTATCGGCACTTCAAAGATATGGACGAATTGGGTTTAACGCTGGTGGATGAAGCCGGTTTAGCATTGCGGCAGCTTATGCGTCAGGCAAGGCGGCGTATAGCCTCTGGAGGTGGCGTAATACATACTTCTGTTGAAACCTTCATGGAATTTATTGCGGCAAATACAAACGTATTTCGTTTATTATTACGCGAGCATACTGGTACGTCGTCGGCTTATCGGTTGGCAGTATTTAGAGAGATTCAACACTTCATCGACGAGTTGACCGACTACATTATTGAACAGCAGGGCGTAGAATACGCATGCGCGCAGCTTCAAGCTGATGCCATGGTAAGGCTTGTATTCAGTGCTGGGGCCGAAGCATTAGAAGCAGATGAAAAACTAAGAGGTGAAATTGGTGAAAGAGTGAAAGCCCAATTGCGCTTTGTTCAAGTAGGTGCGACTCAGAAAGCCTAGCAGTGAAGTATTATCAAATGTTTTACGAAACAGATTCTTGTGTAAACCTTCTTATTACATAGCATATTACTTGTTAAGCTCTCTATAAAATAATGACTGGATACAGTCAGTCAATGTTAATAAAAGAGAGCTCAATATGTATTATTCAGTTTTAGAAGTCACACCTACCGATGAAGCCTGGATCCCTCGCTATGTAAAACTCGCAGCGGATATAGTGTCGAAACATGGCGGAAAATATTTAGCGAACAGTGCAAATCATCAAACTTTAGAAGGCGAAAGAAAAGAACCTGCTATTCGCGTTATCATTCAGTGGCCTTCAAAGCAACATGCACTCGATTTTATGTCTGACCCGGACTACCTTCCGTTACTAAAATTAAGAACTGACGGTTCAGTTAGTCATCATGCTCTTGTGGAAGGCAAATAGTAGACAAATGAAGACTTACACGGAAACTAGCCTTTGCGTGTAAGTAAAACGCCAGCCTCAATGTGATGAGTAAACGGGAATTGATCGAATAGTGCCGATTGAGCAACGTCGTGAGTTTCACTTAAAAGCTCAAGGTTTTGCGCCAACGTTTCAGGGTTACACGAGATATACACGATATTATCGTAATCCTGAATCATTCTAAGCGAGTCTTCATCTAACCCAGCTCTTGGTGGGTCAACCAATACAGTTGTGAAATTATATGTACTTAGATCAATGCCTTCTAAGCGACTAAACGTACGTTCACCTTTCATAGCCTGAGTGAATTCTTCAGCGGCGAGTCTTACGATCTTCACATTATTAAGCTGATTTTGTTCAATATTAAACTGCGCAGCTTGTACAGAGGGCTTGGCTATTTCGGTCCCCACAACATTATCGAAGTGAAGCGCTAGCGGCAGTGAGAAGTTACCTGCACCGCAATACATCTCCAGTAAATCGCCAGAGAGCGGCTTTACGCAATCTAGTGCCCATTCAATCATGCTACAGTTCACTTCGGCATTGGGCTGAGTGAAGCTATTTTCGATATGCTTAAATATGAATTCTTTGCCATTAACGGGTAAGCGCTCAATAACAAAATCGTTGTCGATAATAAGCTTTTGTTTTCTCGCACGGCCGATGATGTTTACTTTCGGAAAGTGAGCCTCGAGTTTCGCCTTTAATTCTTCTGCAGCCTCTTGCCACTTCTCATCTAGTTGACGATGGTATAAAAGGCTGATGACAAGCTCGCCAGATAGTGCAGAAAGATAATCGATTTGAAAAAGCTTCTTTCTTAGCGCTTCATTTGGTCTTACTTCTTCAAGCAACAGCGCCATAGCATCGTTTATTGCTTTACAAGCAGGAGGAAAGCTATCTACGCGGTACTTTTCTTTTGTTTCCTGGTTGAACATGATGTGAAACAAATCATCGCCCTCATGCCATACTCTAAATTCGGCGCGCATACGGTAGTGCGTTGGTTGCGATGGAAATACGGTTAAGTCAGGCGCATTGAACGGAGAAAGTAACGCAGTAAGACGTTCTACTTTTTCGTCCAACTGAGCTTGATAGCGTTGTTGTTCGGTCGCGGTCATAAAATTCTCCATTCAATATTGAGGTCGCGAATTGTAGTCCCTTATAAAATAACTGCAACAAGCGCTATCTACTTCTGCATTATTATTAGGAACGAACTAGTAAAAAAGCTGTATTAAAATTAAACAATACTGATTCTTTGCCGATAATAAGATTGAGGATAGTGAGGATCAAATTATGAACGTGGGTCAAATTAAGGCTTTTATGGGCGACCAGAAGGTCGATCAAAAAGCAGATCAAAAGGCATCAGTTCACCCGAACGAAATGTTGAAAAAGCAGTTACAGCAAGACGGATTGCAGCAAGCGGCTGAGTTTTCTAAACAACAAGCGGCATCAGTATCTGTTTCCAGTAGCCAAACTAGCATCGGCTTACGTGTGGTGAGTAGCAGCCTTAACCAAGCGTTAGTTATAGATGGCCAAAAGCCACAAGAAGCCAAAGAGAAAAGCATTGAAGATAAGTCGAACAGTTTATTCGACTTTGAAAAAGTTGCCAGAAACGTACTTAAGTTCGTAGGTGGCGTCATTAGAGGTGCGGCAAACGGTGGTGCCAGCGAAGAAAAGCTTAATGGCTTATTTAGCCAAGCGAGAGAAGGCGTAAGCCGTGGATTCGCTATGGCTGAAAAAGACCTCGCTGGTTTTATGAATGAAGAGATTGAGCAAGGAATGACAAAAAGCCGCGATCTCATCGACGCAGGAATAAACGATCTGGAAACTGACATATTTGGTCGCCAGCAGCCGAACGCTGTAACGCTTTCATCCTTAAACGCAGTAGCTGCATCGGATGAGAAAATCGGTAGCTTGCTGATTCGAACTAAAGATGGCGACGAAGTGAGTTTTAGTTTTGAGAGTCTTCGCTCGTTCCAAGCGTCTCAACAACTTAATGTCCAAGCGCAGGCATCTCAGGAGCAAGCAGGCGGTAGTGGCGAGCAAGGCGAAAACAATTTTTCAGCGTCATACCAACAACAAACTTCTTACCAATACTATGAGCGAAGCGGTATTAGCTTTTCATTGAAAGGCGAGCTTGATGAAGATGAGTTAGAGTCGATAGCTGATTTGGTTGGTCAAGTTCAGGATCTCGCCGACACCTTTTACAGTGGTGACATCGACAAAGCATTTGAAGAAGCGTTAAGTTTAGGCTTTGACGATAAAGAGTTAGTTGGCTACGCGTTGCAGTTAAATAGAACAACACAGAGCGAAGTGCTAAAGACCTATGAGAACATCCAACATTACAACGAAGACAAAAGCGATAATTCGAAGTTTGGAAATGTGGTTAGCCCTATAGCGCAATATCTAGAAAAGATGATGGATACTTTTGCAAATGCCGAAAGTACGTTAGAAAGTAACGAAGACTATAATACCTTAATAGGTGGGTTGATTAATGAGATGAAAGACGTGCAGGTGCCAGATCTTGTATCTGCTATAAATAGGTTTCACGCTTTCAATCAAACGTTACTTAATGGACTTCCTCAATCTGCTGAGACAAGTGAATAACTAACTATTTATTAATATAAAAGCCCGGTAGCGAGAGCTAACCGGGCTTTTTTATAGCCTTTAAACCGTACGTAGAATTACGCGTGTTCGACTTTGTCCTTTGCAGGGCGAACTTTTAGGGTTCGCTCCTGGAAGATTGAGTCGTTAGTTTTATCGATAACGCTGTTTAAGTCGTCAGTTACAACTTCGATAAAACCGTATCCTTTTCTTTTTCCAGTTTTACGATCCTTCATTAAGCGAACCGACTGTACTTCAATAAAGCTACTGAAGTATTCCTTTACTGCGTTCTCGTTTGCTCTATAAGGCAAATTACCCACATATAAAGTTTCTACTGATCCGTCACTAGAATGTGCTCTGGCATCTGAGGAAGATGGACTTTGAATAAGAGACGCTAGCCAAGGAGTAACGATACCGCTGATCAGCAGAGCTGCTGAGACGGTCAGTGGAACATGGACGTTTAAACTAGCAGAAGAAAATAACAAGTAACCTGCAATTGCAAAAATAGCGCTAATAACAGCGCATTGAATAAAGCCTACTTTCATATACCTACCTTTCTATTGTTTATTATGGTGTTGGAGGCTGTATATAGTTTACTCATTTGTAACAAATTGAACAATAAAATGTGAAAAAACTAGTCTAAAGATGGATTGAGTCGCTAGAAATGATGCAGAAATGAGCGGTTAACACCAAAAGTGGCTTAAAAAGCAAAAAAATCCAATTTAAGTGTTGATCTTTCACAAGAGGTATCTATAATGCGCTCCACGTTCTGAGGGGGCTTCGAGAAAAACAAAGCCAACTCAGCAACAAGTGCGAAACCAAGTTTTCAAACAAATAAAAAGTTTAAAAACATGGTTGACATCGAAAATAAACGATGTAAAATGCGCACCTCACTCGAACAGGGTGAGTCACTAAGAAGCAACGGCTTTTAGTGAATGTTCTTTAAAAATTTAGACAAGACAATCTGTGTGGGCACTCGTTAAGAGTGTCACAACGACGATTCATATTTCGATATATTTAATTGAAGAGTTTGATC
>Ga0208568_1000714_pt1 | contig 11987 bp, 7 predicted proteins | sample DeeseametaMP2969_FD_184165 | JGI IMG/M metagenome (GOLD analysis project Ga0208568, IMG submission 184165) | Marine microbial communities from the Deep Atlantic Ocean - MP2969 (SPAdes) | ecosystem: Environmental > Aquatic > Marine > Oceanic | place: South of Funchal, North Atlantic Ocean... | reverse complement strand
TTTTCCCCGCCTCTTTTAATGCTGCCTCAGATTTATATTGCATCAATTCTGCGAAGGAATAAATTTCTGCCTTGATAAATCCTCGTTCAATATCTGAGTGAATTTCTCCTGCTGCCCGAGGCGCGGATATACCTTTCAAAATTGTCCATGCCCGTACTTCTTTTTCTTCGGCGGTAAAAAATGTTTCCAACCCCAATAGGTCATAGCTGGCATGTATGAGTTTATCCAATCCAGGTTCATGCAGGTTATATTCTTCTAGGAAAAATTCCCGTTCTTCATCTTCTAAATTAGAAATTTCAGCTTCTAGTTTTCCACATAATCGAATAGCAGCATTCCCTCTTTCTTCTGCAAAATCGAATACTTTTTGTAATCCGGCGCTCCTTTTTTCAGATATGATTTCATTTTCATCCACATTTGCTACATAGAGGGTGGGTTTATCTGTTAAAAGTGAAAGGGGTTTAATGAGCAGGCGTTGATCAGAAGTTAATTCGATATCATGCACCAATATACCTTCATTCATTTTTGGGAAGACAATATCTATAACAAGCAATTCTTTCTTAGCATCTTTATCACCCATTCTCGCATTTTTTTGTAGTTTCTCCAAGCGTTTATCTACGGATGCAATATCCCTGATGAGCAGTTCCGTTTCAATGGTTTCAATGTCCCTCACCGGGTCTAAACTTCCTTCTACGTGGATGATATTGTCTTCTTCAAAGGAACGAACCACATGCAACACCGCATCTACATCTCGGATGTGAGATAAAAATTGGTTTCCTAGCCCTTCGCCTTTGCTGGCACCACGGACAAGTCCTGCAATATCCACAAATTCCACTGTGGCAGATGTAATGGCTTTGGGATTTAAAATAGCAGCAATATCTGCTAATCTTTTATCTGGAACCTCAACAATACCCACATTGGGATCTATGGTGCAAAAGGGGTAATTTTCTGCAGGTATGTCAGATTTGGTGAGTGCATTAAATATGGTTGATTTCCCAACATTGGGTAATCCTACAATTCCGGCTTTTAATCCCATAGTGAAAATTAAGGAGAATTAAATATTATTTTATTATAATCAATTTTTCATTTGTATGAATTACTTTGAGGTGGCAGAAATAGGTTATTAAATTTTATAATCTTATTAATCAGGGGATATACAAAATATGAAAGATTGGGCAGTAATTTTAGGTTCATCAAGCGGGTTTGGGGCGGCAACATGTAGAGCGCTTGCTTCAAGGGGAATTAATATTTATGGAATTCATTTAGATCGAAAGGCAGCCATGGATTCCATAAACTCTTTGGTTGATGAATTAAAGAGCAATAATGTGGAAGTTCATTTTAAAAATATGAGCGCCACGGATGCAGATAAACGAAGAGCTGTAATTGATGAATTAAAATCAATAGGTAATATACGGGTGAAAATTCTCATGCATTCCCTGGCATTTGGCGCCTTAAAGCCAGTAATAGATATGGATGCGTCTAAAACACTTCAACAACGCCAAGTTGAAATGACTTTGGATGTAATGGCCAGTAGTATTCTTTATTGGACACAAGAATTGTTTCAAGCCGGGTTGTTGCAAAAAGGATCTCAAATATTTGCTATGACTAGTTCCGGCGGTCATCGCCAATGGAAAGCTTACGGAGCTGTTTCAGCAGCTAAAGCCAGCTTGGAATCCTATTGTCGTCAATTGGCATTTGAATTTTCCGAATATGGTATCGCAACCAATGCCTTACAGGCCGGCGTTACAGATACTCCTGCATTGAGAAAAATACCTGACAATGAAAAGATGCTTGAATATGCTTTAATGTTAAATCCCGGAAAACGTTTAACGGTACCTGAGGATGTGGCAAACACAATTGCTACACTTGGGTTGTCTGAAAATACCTGGTTAACAGGAAACACCATCCGCGTAGATGGCGGAGAGGATATTACGGGGTAGTCGGTTTTTGTTTAACGGGTTTCTGAGATTCAGTAGGAATCTTATTCTGAATTAATTCCATAACCTTTCTATTATCGTCCGATGGGAATAATTCGAAAGCTTCCCGAGCCTCCAAAACGGCATCATCATACCATTCCTTTTTTGCATAAGCTACTGCCAGGTTATGGTGAGCTCTTGATTTTAACCTGATTTGGGAATAATCCAATTTTTCGTTTTGTGAAGAAAGATTATGGACTACAAATTTAAATTCCAGCACAGCTTTTTCTATCATTTCCCACTCGTAATACTGAATTCCTCGCTCCATAGCAAGTTCAGCATCACCCTTACATCCAAGGGTGGCAATGATTAACAAAGGGTAAAAATACTTTTTCAATGGTTATGTCTTGATTTTACGAATTTAATTTACTGGGGAAAATTTCCATGCATTGATTCTGTTAAAACAAGTAAAATTACTTAATAAAATTTAAAAGACCGAACCTTGGATACGACATATAGGCTCGGCCTTTTTGTTAACTGAAGGAGGAAGGAAGTTAACTAACTACTATATATTACCGGGATTTCATAATCGGTGTCAATCAGGAAAACTCTGATTTTACTTGTAAGTATAGCCTTACATTTAATTAAACCCCCTTGAACATCCATAAAATTAGAGTTTTCTGCAACTTTTATTATGAGCAAACTATTAGTCTTCAAGTTTGTAATCAATCGCATAATGGATAATATCTGAGTTTGTTTCTAAGTCTAATTTGTCTAAAATCCTGGAACGGTACGTGCTTACGGTTTTAGGGCTAATTGATAGATTTTTAGCAATTATTTTTATCGAATCCCCTTTTGCAATCATTTTTAATACTTCAAATTCTCTATCCGATAAATATTCGTGGGGTTCTTTGTCCTGCTCGTGGTAAAGATCGGTAGCCAACAGATCTGCTACTTCCGGACTTATATATTTTCTACCATCATTTATTTTCCGGATTGCTTTTACAAGCTGGCTGGAAGCCGTATCTTTCGTCATATACCCAGAGGCGCCTGCTTTAATTGCCCGCATGGCATACTGTTCTTCAGAGTGCATGCTGAGCATTAATACAGGAACATTTTTATCATGTTTTTTTATTTCTTTCAGGGTTTGCAGGCCATTTTGTCCCGGCATTGAAATATCCAATAATATCAAATCATATTTATTTTTCCATACAAGTTCAAGAGCTTCCAAACCACTGGAAGCTTCTGCAACAACATTCATGTCTGCGGAATCATCAATGATTCGTTTAATACCTTCTCTTACAATTAAATGGTCATCAACTATTAATATCTTAATCATATATATCTTAATCTAGCCATTAGTGGTAGCCTTTTTATGATAGAGTTCATATTTTTATAGGAGAGTAAAGTTAATGCATAAATTTTACAGCTTCTTTGATATTGTTGTCAATCAGAAAAAGTCTGATTTTTTTGTGGGGTAATCCCTACAAAAATTTTGTAGGGTAGCATATAATAAATGACATAATAGATTAAAACCCAATAGTATTGCTGCTTCCCACTAATAAATTTTCGTCCTTCTTTTATTTTTCGAATTGCTGTTACAAGTAAGCTGGATGCCTCTGCCACAATTTTCATATTGGAGATATAAACAATTTATTTAATCACTTTACGTAAACTCAAAATATTAATCATAATATTATTCCTTAATTAGCTGTAGTGGCAATTCTACAATGATGGCCGTTCCTTCTTTGGGTGTGCTTACAATTTCTAATTTTCCCCCCAAGATAGAGGCACGCTCTTTCATTCCAAAAATACCAAAGGAAGCATTATGATCGTCAGTATTATTTTCAGAAATTCCTTTGCCATCATCTTTTATTTCTAATTTTATACAGGGCTTATTAATATTTAAACTGACTTCAACTTTTGATGCCCCTGCATGGCGTGCAATATTGGTGAGGGATTCTTGGGTAATTCTAAAAATTGTTGTAGCCTGCTCTTTTGAAAGATTTTCATCATCACCAATCAAATTTAATTTAAACTCTGAATCTGACCTTTTTTTAAATTGAGATACTTGCCATTCAATAGCTGATTTTAATCCCAGATCATCAAGGATGCTGGGTCGTAATTCCTGGCTGATTCTCCTAGTTGTTTTAATAGTGTGGTTCACCAATTCGCCTAATGTATTTAACCGGTTTAATAAATCAGAATCTGCGTCCTCTATACCTCTGCTTTTCAGATAATCAATCTCCATGTTAATACTGGTGAGATTCTGTCCCAATTCATCATGAATTTCCCGAGCGATACGGCTGCGCTCTTCTTCCTGGAGCTTTTGTAAGTGTGATGATAGATTTTTAAGTTTCTCCTGATATTCACGAATTTGTGTAACATCATGAACGGTACCAATAGTTTTAAATAAATTACCCTGTGTATCTTGCATAAATTCAGCCTGTTCGTTGAGATGCTTTATTGTGCCATCCTTTAATTTAATTCTAAATATTCCCCTATATGGTTCCATTTCCCTTTCTGCCTGAAGCCAGCTATTTTTCATCCAAGCTAAGTCATCAGGATGTAGATATTTCCAAAACAGCCCTGCCGTTATGTTTTTTGTTTTATTAAGTCCAAATATTTTCCGCAATTCTGAAGACCAATATATTTCTCCAGTTTTATGGTTTTCTTCCCAATTTCCAAGCCCCGCTATTTCTTGGGATTTTTTCAGCCGATTCTCACTTTTTTCAAGCTGCATCTGTGTATTGTACAGTTCAGTAACATCCTGTGATGAGCCGTTTATTATTAAAGCCTGACCGTTGTCATCATAAATTATTTCAGCCAGGGCATGCATAATTTTGTTCTCCCCGTCCGAATGTACTATTTTATGAAAATAATCTAAGGAGCTTTTATTATTCTTTGTTGCATTATCAACCAATTCTTTTACATATTGCCTGTCATCAGGATGAACAATTTTATTTAGAAATTTCTTATTTGTTGGCTTATATGTTTTTTGGTCTAAGCCATAAATATTATATAATGTTTCAGACCAGACAACTTTATCGCTATTCAGGTTATATTGAAAGCTTCCGAGCTTGGCCATCCTTTGTGCTTCCGCCAAGCGAGACCGGCTGGCCTTCACTTCGCTCTCTACCTTAATTCTTTCAGTTCTGTCCCGCAAAAAAGTCAGTATTGCAGGCTTACCATCATGGGTTGTACTGACCCCTCTTGCTTCTATTATTCGTTCAGAGCCATCTTTTCTAACTACTGTCATTTCAAACCTACTGACTTTTTCACCTTTATTTAGTCTTAGTATTACATCCTTCAATTTATCGATATCCCGTGGATGGATATACTGAATAAAAGGTTTATTAATGAGAGTATCCGGTTTTTCTCCCATAATGTTCGCGCCTGACTTATTTATGTAGAAAATGTTCTCAAAATCATTGATGGAAATACCATCGGGTGAAGTTTCAATCAGGTTCCTATAGCGGGTTTCACTTACTTTTAAAGCATCAGTGGCAAGTTTTCTTTCTGTAATATCACGAGCAGCAACGGAGTATCCTTTAGGATCACCAATATCATCTAACTCCAAGCTGGAAAACTGCCCAACCCAAATGATTTTATTTTTTGCAATATAACAAGGTAATTCATAGTATGAAACCGATTGTTTATTTTCAAGTTGTGTTCTATAGAATTTTATTACGTCATTTCGGTATTCTTCTGGTATTTTATCGAAGCAATTCATTTTCAAAATTTCAGCCTCGGTTAAGCCTGAACTTTTAACGAACACCTGATTTACAAATGTATAATTCCCGTATTTATCGGTCTTGTAAATCATATCTGTTGAATTTTCTACCAAGAGGCGATAGCGTTCTTCACTTTTCTGTAACGCTTTTTCGGTTTCCTTGCGTTCCGTAATATCTCTTGAAATGGTTGAAAATTCATTAACTGTTTTGTCAGATTTTATCTTGGATGTGTTCAATTCCAACCAGATATTTTCTCCATTTTTCTTCTGGCAAAGTACTTCTGTCGTAAAGTGGTCTTCTGCGGAATTGAAAAATTCAAAATAAATCTCTTTTATCTTTTGTTGAAAATCAGGTGCAACCAATGGATTAATATCAATACCTACCAGCTCTTCCTTTTTATAACCAGATATTTTCTCAAATACCGGATTAACATAAGTGACAACGCCATTTACATCTGTATTATAGATAATATCGCTGGATGATTCAATAACATGCCTATAAGCTTTTTCTGATTTGATAAGCCTTTCTTCTGCTTTTTTCCCCTTTGTAATATCTCGTATAACTAAAATATTTCCGAGAGACAGATTGCCCCGATTAATGGTATTCTGAGAGATAGAAACATAATAATCTGTTTTGGTTTTGGCTTCAACGTTGTCCTTTTTTGAAAAGAAATTGTAATCCGTGGAAAAGAGTTCTGTTATATTCTTATCCACAACCGGGCCTATTAGATTAAACAAATTCCTTGCTGCTTTATTCAGGTTGATGATGATACCTCCCTCATTGGTAATCAACACCGCATCAGATGAGTTTAAATACAGTTCGTCCCCCAGTGTTTCCATGGGCTGATTGAGAAAATTATATTTTACTATTGCTGGTAAAAGAAATATGGATTGTATAGATATAGAAAGAGACGCCAGGTGGGCTTTACCACTATATCCAAGAATTTCATCAATAATAATATTTGAAGTAACTGCAATTATTAAACACAGCACAGAACCAATAAACAGGATTCTCAGTTGAAGTTCTAAATAGGGCTCTCTTTTATCTAACTTTTGGTTTTTGCCTAAATTAAAAACTCTTCCCTCTATTCCAATTAGATATAATGCATAAACTGCTGGTGGTATAATTACACCAAATGATATTGGTAAAAACCATGGTCCTGTAAAGCCCCCTGTACCAAAATTAAATACTTGAAAACCTAATAATACTTTATCAGAAAATAATGTAATAAACAGTGATGCTATTGTACCCATTGTAAAAAAATAAAAGATTTTATCCCTTTGTTTTCGTAAAAATAAGTATGTGAAATTCAAGAAAAGAATAGATAACGGCATCCAGAACAACGCTTGTATTTTTACAATTACATCTTTTATTTCTATGGAATTAAATGCTTGAATAATTATACAGTCAAATATTACATATAATGCTGTAAATGTTAGAAATATGAGATATGCACGGCTGATTTTATTGCTTTTGGAGTTACTTGCAACATAGCCAAAAACAATTGAATTAACGATGGTTGCAATAACTGCAAGTATTATACTTGAAAAGCTATACATCGTTTATATATAGAATTGGATGTTATATTTCATTTATAACATTCCATATTGATTCAGCAATATTATCAATTTGCCAGGCTTCTATAGTAAGTGCCGGAGCGATGCGCACGGTGCTGTGGTGAGTTTCTTTAGCATAGACACCATTTTTTAAAAGCTCCAGTGAGACCTGATGCCCATCTAATTTTGGATCATCATGCATTTCAAAGGCTGTTAATAGGCCTCGACCTCTCACTTCTTTAATTTTGTCCGGGAATTCACTTTTCATATTCTCAAAGTGGCTCATTAGTTGGCCACCCCGGATTTTTGCATTTTCAGCAAGTTTTTCGTCTATCAAGACTTTAATTGCATATACCCCAACAACGGCACCTAGAGGATAGCCTCCAAAAGTTGACCCTTCTGACCCCGGTGTTAATACACCTATGACTTCATCTGTTCCGGCCACAAATGAAACGGGGAGTATTCCGCCACCGGCCGCCTTACCGCAACCCATGAGATCAGGCTTCACATCAAAAAGCTGATGAGCAAAGTTAGCCCCGGTTCTCCCAAACCCCGTCTGTACCTCATCCATGGCAAGGAGAATATTATGTTTGTCACATAATGCTCTAACTTGGGACCAATAATAATCATCAGGAATAATGACACCAGCTTCGCCCTGAATTGGTTCAACCAGATAAGCTGCAATTTTGTCCCCCTTTTTTTCAAAGAGAGTTGTGAGAGCATCAATATCATTAAAAGCCACCAATTTTATTCCCGGAACAAAGGGACCAAATCCCTCTCTTGCATCAGGGTCATCTGACATGGAAACGGCTGTTACAGTCCTCCCATGAAAATTCCCCTTTGCAGCTACAATAATAGCTTCATTTTCAGGAATGCCTTTTACCTTATAACCCCATCGCCGGGAAAGTTTAAACATGAGTTCAGGAGCTTCCACCCCGGCAACCTTTGGAACGACCCGGTCCATTTCGGTGATGCTTGTGGTTGCTAATAAAAAAGCGCTCATATATTTATGCCGTATAGATCGTGGTACAGTTGGCAATTTTTCTACAGTGAGGTGTTTAACCACAGCATCAACAATGGTCTGATTGAGCTGCCCCTGATTTACTGCAGAATAACAACAAAGTCCATCAATCAGTTCTTCTTCTATATAGGCAGCAACTCCATTTTCTGATGGTTTTCTGCAGATAAGTGTGGAAGAATCCTTTACGTGGCTCACCACCACATTTTCCAGGGGATTATAATTTCGCCCACCTTTTTCTAATTCTATTTTTTCGTGTTCTGCTGGCGAAAGGTCTCCAAGACGGCAATCATTAACGGTGAGATCATCTCCATAGCCATGGATGGAAAGCGTTGACATAATGTACTCCTATTAATTAATCGGTTTTGAAAAAAGTGGGGGAATTTACGGGGTTTTGTAAGTGGAAAGCGGAAATATTTGGATGTGATTATATTAAAACGTAATTGTTTAAATAAGTAAAGAAATTCATATCACGTATTACGTTTTTAATAATTACATGCTCATCACCGTCTATTGCGTAGGAGATCGGTTACCAAGAATGCCAACTCCAGACTCTGTTCATTATTCAGCCTGGGATCACAGGCTGTTTCATATCTGGAATTTAAATCAGAATCACTGATTTCACGGGCACCACCCAGACATTCAGTAACATTATCGCCGGTTAATTCAAAATGGACACCTCCGGGAATAGTTTCTTCAGCACGATGAATGGCGAAAAAGTGTTCCAATTCTTCCAAAATAGTATCAAAATGCCGCGTTTTATACCCGTTATCAGTTTTGTATGTATTGCCATGCATGGGGTCACATACCCAGAGAACCTTTTGGCCACTTTCTTTTATTGTTTTAATGAGTGGAGGCAATTTACTGCGGACAGTGTCCGCTCCCATTCGAGATATAAGAGTAAGTTTTCCCCACTCGTTTTCCGGATTTAGTTTTTCACAAAGGGCGATTAGTTCTTCCTCATTAATAGTAGGACCAACCTTTATGCCTATGGGATTGTCAACTCCTGATAGGAATTCTACATGTGCACCATTGGGTTGGCGTGTACGATCGCCGATCCACAGAAAATGAGCAGAACAATTATACCATTTTCCAGTAAGAGAGTCTTGCCGTGTAAGTGCATGTTCATATCCCAATAAAAGAGCTTCGTGGGATGTGAAAAATTCTGCTAATTTTAATGCTGAAGTATTGTCTGAATTAATTCCTACCGCTTTCATAAATATGAGGGCATCATCTATGCTGTTTGCAATTTCTTCATATCGTTTCCCCTGGGGGGATTGTGCGATAAATTCTTGATTCCACACATGGACCTTGTTTAAGTCTGCAAACCCGCCAGTAGTAAATGCGCGCAGCAGATTTAAAGTGGCAGCGGATTGATTATAAGTTCGCAATAATCGTTTGGGGTTTTGTTTACGGCTATCCTCATTAAAATTTATATCATTTACTGCATCCCCGCGATAGGATGGAAGTTCAATGCCATCACGTGTTTCTGTATTGGCAGAGCGAGGTTTTGCAAACTGCCCGGCTATGCGCCCCAGTTTTACCACATTGCAGGAAGCGCCGTAGGTTAAGACGACGGACATTTGCAGTAAAATTTTAAGTTTATCTCGTATAGAATCCGCCCGAAAATCATCGAAGGTTTCGGCACAATCACCACCCTGAATTAGAAATCCATTACCCTGAGCTGCATCACCAAGTTGTTGTTTTAATGCCCTTACTTCACCAGCAAAAACGAGAGGAGGATAGCCTGATATTTCAGATATTACTTTTGAATAAACCTCAGATTTTTCCCAATCCGGCTGTTGTTCAGCGGGTAGTATCTTCCAACTGTCCGGTGTCCATGATTTTCCCATATAGAAAAATTACGAAAAGTAATTATGAAAGAATGAACTTTTTATACCAATTTATTTAATTAAAACGATAAGCATATCATTCACAATTTTGTCAAGTTATTTAGTGGAATGTTTTTTTATTCTTGACCAAGGTACATTGCAATAACTACTAATTTACCACCTGATATTCGGGTAAACAGCGAATATTTAAAATATCCATTGAGATTCTTTTCTTTATAATCTTAAATTTACCACCATTTTTTAATCAGCATTTATCTAACTTTAAAATCTAATAAGGAATATTCATGAAAATATTAATTCCACCAAGTGAGGGGAAAGCAAAAGTAAAACCGGGAAAAACCCTTTTTTCAGAAACTAATTTCAGGTACGAGCGAGAAGTCAACCAAGTTGTACGGTTACTGGAGTTAATTGATGATGAAGACCTCTCATCAGTATACGGAACATCGCCGGAAAAAGCGTTAATGTTTCACCGGCAAAACCAGGATGCATTTAACAGCCGCTGTGCACCGGCGATAGAACGATATACCGGAGTAGTATATGAGCACATCGGTTGGTCCACACTTTCAGAAAAAGCAAAAGATTATATGGAGAAGTATATCTATATTTTCAGTGGTTTATTTGGATTGCTCACTCCAAAAACACCTATTCCAGATTATAAACTAAAGATGAATGTGCTGTCTCTTCAACACCATTGGAACCCCATACTTACTGAAACTCTAAAAGATGAAAAAGTTATTGTTGACCTTTTGCCTCAGGTACATAGAAAAGCATATAAACCCAATAAGGATAATGTAATCACTGTAGATTTTCAAATAACCAATAAAGGGAAAAAATCTGCTGCAGGACATTTTGGTAAAGCAGTAAAAGGAGAATTCATACGCTATATTGCTGAAAATAATATAACGGATATCGAAGGTTTTTCTGGATTTGAATATGAAGGATTCAAATGGGACGGAACCTCCTTTGTTAAAGAAAATAGTTAAAAATCAGGAACAAATTCTACACATATCAATTAACAGCTGTTTACTAAAGTTAAATAGGAATTACCACAATGATAAAAGTTGAAAATCTATCCAAGTTCTACGGTGATGTTAAAGCCGTTAAATCCATCAATTTTGAATTAAACGATGGTGAGATTGTTGGATTTTTAGGAGCAAATGGTGCAGGAAAATCCACCACTTTAAAAGTGATGACAGGGTATCTTACTCCAACAACAGGAAATGTATATGTAAACGACTTAGATATTCAATCCAATACTCTAGAAATTCAAAAACAAATCGGATACCTCCCGGAATTGAATCCTTTATACCCTGAAATGAGAGTATATGATTTGCTGGAGTTCACTGGTAATATCCGCAACATTACTGGTAAAGCATTTAAAAATTCATTAGCTCGAGTAATAGAACAGTGTGGATTAAAAGGAGTCATTCATAGGATGGTTTCTGAATGTTCAAAGGGATACAAGCAGAGAATTGGCTTGGCATGTGCAATGATTCATGATCCCAAAATTCTTATACTTGATGAACCGGTTACGGGTCTTGATCCGAACCAGATTGTAGAAATTCGTAATCTTATCAAAAATTTGGGAACAGAAAAATTGGTACTCATGTCCAGCCACATTTTACAGGAAATCCAAGCCACAGTAAATAGAATTATTATAATTCATAAAGGGGAAATTGTAGCTGATGGAACCAATGAAGAGCTCATGAGTGGATTTATGGGGAATACAAAACTCACTTTGGAAATTAAAAATGCTGAAGATAACACTGTAAAAGCACTGACAGAAAAAATTCCATCCATCAATTTAGTTAACACTACAACACGAAATGGGTCTCAAATACTTCATTTAGAATATCCAAAAGAAAAAGATCCCCGAGAGGAACTATTTCAATACGCCATAGATTCCAATTGGG
>Ga0208568_1000712_pt1 | contig 12017 bp, 12 predicted proteins | sample DeeseametaMP2969_FD_184165 | JGI IMG/M metagenome (GOLD analysis project Ga0208568, IMG submission 184165) | Marine microbial communities from the Deep Atlantic Ocean - MP2969 (SPAdes) | ecosystem: Environmental > Aquatic > Marine > Oceanic | place: South of Funchal, North Atlantic Ocean... | reverse complement strand
TACCAGAGCACACTCTTGAGGCTGCTTCAATGGCATATGCATGGAACGTGGACTTTATAGAGCCTGATGTTGTTATGACAAAAGATGACCACCTTGTAATCCTACACGATCATCACTTAGATACTACGACTAATGTGGCACAAGTGTTTCCTAAAAGGTCCAGAGAGGACGGTAGGTACTATGCTATTGATTTCACACTCAAAGAGCTAAAAAAGCTTAGAGTTCATGAACGTATAGACTTGAACACAAAGAAAAAGGTTTTTCCCAATCGATTTGAGCTAAACAAGTCAAAATTTGAAATCCCCACAATGGTTGAGTTTATTGAATTAGTTCAGGGACTTAACAAAACAACAGGTTCTAATATCGGAATCTATCCAGAAATAAAAAAACCAGAATTTCACCTTTCAGAGGGAAAAGATATAACTAAAGCTCTAATTACACTATTAAGAAAATACAACTACGAAGAGTCAGGAAACATTTACATACAGTCGTTCTGGCCAAATACACTAAAGCGTCTAAGAAATGAATTTAAAACCTCAATTCCTTTAGTTCAATTAATTGCCAGTAATTCCTGGAATGAGTCTAGTGCAGATTATGAGAAGATGTTAACTGATGAGGGATTAAGAGAGATTTCAACTTACGCCAATGCTATAGGTCCTTGGCTGAGCCAACTTTATAAAAAAGAGAATGGAAAACTTAGCGTTAATAGTGTTGTCCAAGTGGCACATATAAATGGATTAAAAGTACATCCTTACACACATAGACTTGAACAAATTCCAGAGGGCATGAGTAACGAAGAGTTCTTGGATTTTATTTTTAATGATTTAAAAGTCGACGGTCTTTTTTCAGATTACGCCGACTTGGTTAAAAATCACCTTAGAAACTAATCATCCATTGATCCACAATGTGGCATACTTGGGTCATAAGGATTCATAACTTTTTTATACCTTGATTTGCTTTGGATCCATTTTTTATTAACCATAGGGCATGAAAAGGCAGCATACTTACCTCCTAGGTCGTAAGTATTCTTAATTTTTATGAGTTCCACAGAAATTAGATGGTAGGCCTTATTGTTATCCTCTCTGGTTTTATCGTCATCTATACCGTCTAAAAGCTCTTTAGACTGTTTTAGAAGTTTTGCTATTTCAGGGTCCTTAATCTCCTCGATCGCATCTTCCATATCATCTGCTGCGTCTTCAACTTTATCCGCATTATAATTGAAAAAAGCTTCGTGTAGCGTTACGTTTTTCTCCATGACTTGAATGAGTTGCTTTTGCACTTTTTTATCTAAAGTTTTTTTCTTGGTACTGGCGGCCAGGACACTGCCGCATAAAAGCATAGCAATTAAAAGGTTTTTCATTACATCTCCTTAAAGAGTTTTGTTGAATTGAATGTTTGAAAGTAATGAATATATTATATGAAATATAAAGGAATTGGTAAATCTATTACCACCAACGTATGACTAATGAGCGTAATTGTGAAACTTAGGCAGCTTTCATAATGGCCAGCAAAATTTTATCTTTAGGCATCTGTTTCCTATTAGCAACGACAACCTGCCCCCCAACTTCCATGACTTTTTCACTTATTGAGTCCAACAAGTCATCATCTTCATAATTTGTTTGTTTATTGATACGATTTACTTGATTTTTATAAGCATCGAATCGACCCCAAAGCTTATCCTCACTTGAGATTATAAGCTTCTTTATTTTACCTTCTTTTGCGGCGCTTATTATTGCTTCAACGTCACTTTCCGCCCTTCCATTCATCAGGGCTACATTGTACTCCATTAAAGCTTTTTCGATCTTCAAAACCCCCGAGCGTCTAATTCTCTCCACAAGCGTTTGCCATAGCTTAGAGTAATCACCACTATACAAACTTCTATCAACTACACTTTTATTGAGATTTTTGAGTTTAGAACTTTTCAAAAATTCTTGTGCATTATCAAGGTTGCCGGCCACAAAGGTTACTGCCTCTTCCGCATCAGTAGAGTTTTGTATGATCTCTTGATCCAGCTCTGACGTACTAGGGCTGTTTTTGAGAGTTTTTATTGATCTAAAGCCCTGGATGTCACCGCCAAAGAATTCAACACCTTGCCTTGAGAATTCGAAGCAAAAGAATTCTTGTTCTTTCTGTAGCCACTCTAGAAGGGGTTTGACATTGAAGTGATTGGAGACAAAGACTTGTGGCTCTACAGATATTGGCAGCCCTAGAATCTTAAAACTATTTTTAGACCTAAAAAGAGCTATGGAACAGTTAAAACTTTCGGCTTCTCTCTTGGTTATGGAGGCTAGAGGCCTTATAAAACTCTCCACCTCTCCAGTACTGAACACATCCCTCAAGAGGTCGCTAGCTTGAACAACAAGATCTTTGATATTATCGCACTTCTCCTTGGTAGTGCCCGGAGGGACGTATATTGATACGCATACATCGTCATGGACATGTAACAGCTCTTCACGGATCATCTTTTCAAGTTGTTTCATAAAGACTCCTTCCTTATTAGAATTTAATTCTTTTTGAGCAATTATAAAATTGAAAAGTATCGATGTCTTGCCACGCTAAAAGCGAATTGCTTGGCCTTTCTCCCTACATGTAAATACCCAAATGCTTTGCCTGATTAACTGTATCATTTTGCTGATCAATTAATCTTGGTGGAGCACTAAAATCCCTTAGCTCCACTGCTTTAATCCCGCAATTCTTATAGGCAAGCCCTTTATTCCAGACTCCACTAAGTGCCAATTCAGCAGCCTTAGAACCGAGCTCCATTGAGAATAATTTATCAAATATCTCAGGAGGTTCACTTCTTTGAAGATGTCCTAGAATTACATTTCTACACTCAATTGAAAGCTCTTCTTCCAATGCTTGAGCTAGTATTTCAGAAATTCCACCGAGCCTTTCTTTTTCAGGTGCTCCCTCAACAATCCTCTTTACAGAGGTTTTACCGTTATATTTCACCCCCTCAGAAGCACAGATAACTAGACCGCGCTTTCCTTTAGTAAGTTTATTTTTACAGTGAGAAATTAGTGTTTTAAGATCAAATTCCCTTTCAGGAATTAGTATGGCGTCACTGTAGCCAGCTCTACCGCCATTTAGTGCGAGCCAACCTGCAGTCCTTCCCATTGTCTCCAAAATTATCACTCTCTTATGGGCGTTGGCCGAATGCTTTAAAGTTGCGATGGACCTACTGATTAAGGAGCACGCAGTGTAGTGACCGAAAGTCATATCAGTGCCGGCCAAATCATTATCGATTGTTTTAGGAATGCCTAAAATATTTACTTTATCTGCAATTTCTCCAAGTGCTTTGAATGTTCCATCCCCACCTGCTGCAATTAGCCCATCCAGGCCTAGTTGATTAAATCTTTCAACGAACTCCTCTGCATCATCGCCAATGCCACGTTTATTAGATGTACCCAAAATGGTACCAGCAGTCTGATAGGCACCATCGACACTGAGGCTATCTAGTGGAATCGTATTGGAGTTGAAAACACCCTCAAAGCCATCCATAATTCCAATAACATCGGCTCCATTTTTGTTCAAAAACTTCGTTGCCGATTCAATAACTCCATTTAAACCTGGAGCGTCTCCCCCACCAGTTAAGATTCCAACTTTCATAGAGCTCCTTTTCTACAATTTTAACATTTTTTCAAAATTAATACTCTTGACAAATTTTAGACTGAAATTATTTTTAGTAAAAGACTTGCCGAACTAACGGGGGGATAGAACGAGGAGGTATTGTGAATTCTTTTAGTTACACTGAAGACTCAAAGTTTTATGATATTGAAACTCATGGGATTACCATTTCCAGTGCAATGCATTCAAAAATAAAGAAAAAACTTGAGAGGCTGATTGAGCAGTCACCCTCCAGAGCATTTGCAACTCTTGAAATTTCGACTAAAAATAACGAGCTGTTTGGCACTCTAAAAATAGAATCATTTAAAAGAAATTTTGCCGTAGAGTATAAGCACTCAAATTTAGATGGACTTATATCTGGTTTAGAAAAGTCACTAACACTGCAACTTAAAGAGTGGAAAAAAACTAGGTTTCTCGACTTAGATTATAATGATCAGGCTATATTTTCAAAACCAACTGTCTGCTGAGAAGTTATAGGGATGAAGGATAGAAGTCCTTCTCCCTTCCTTTCAGCATTGGTTGCCAATATTCTAGATCATCTATCGGTTCAATAGCTGATGTTTTATCAACATAAATAATCCAATCATATCTACTTGAAAGATTGGATTCAAAGTAATGTGAATTGCGCTCAGTTTCTGGTCTATATATTACCCCAACTGCTCTTTCAAGCATTGGTCTTTCAATTTCTTTCAAAGTATCGCTTCCCAACATGAAGTCACCTCCAACTCTATGAAATAAATCCTCATAGGAGCCTTTAATTGGTTCATTTAGATGAAAATAGTGTCCAGGTTCATCCCAGTTATGGGCTGCTGTCACACTTCCCTCACTGGTAAAAAGCCCAACACAAAAAGACATATCTTTATAGTGATCAGCAACCAACTCACCAAGAGTCGTTTCACCAAGTGAAGTCCTATGCCCACTTTCTGCCCTACCGACATGAGAGTTATGGGCCCAAACAATGATCTTTCCGGTTTCCTCAGATGAAATCCACTCATCTATTGACTTTAGAGTTTCAAACATATGCTTATCTCGAATATTCCATGTGCTTACTCCCGGATTAAAAAGGTTGCGGTAGTAAGACTCAGCAGCTACGACGGCCTGAGCATTTTGTTCCACATGCAGATACTCTTCCTTATCTGACAGGTCATTCAATCTATTAAAAAACTCTTCTCTTACTAGCTGCAACTCTTTTACAACCTGATCTTGGCAACTTTTGTGTTTTTTTAAAGCAACCCTCCTGCCATAGTTGGCAGCATCACTCAAAGAGGTTTGAAAGCAACTATAAAGATCCCTGGTCTCTTCATATAAATCAGGAAACTTTTCTTTTGTAATTTCAAGTATCGCACGAATTGAATTCTTCATGCCATATAAGTCAAGACCGTAAAAACCGACTTTATTTTCTCGATCTCTATTGGTATCTTTCAGCCACTCAATGAAGTTTGTCACAATCTGATTACGCCACATCCAGAGAGGAAATCTCTCCATATCAGACATACTTTCTATGGCTGTATTATCCCTCCCCAAACCTTTAACAAATTGATTGACTCTAAAAACATCAGGCCAATCCCCCTCTATCGCAACAGTATTAAATCCGTGGTCCTCTATCAATTTTTTAGTTATTTTAGACCTTAGTGAATAAAACTCATGAGTTCCGTGAGTTGACTCACCGATTAGTACAATTTTTCTGTTCTTTATCTCATCCAATAGGTTGTCAAAATCAGGAGATTTAACATTTAAAGATATCCTTTCATTTTTTAAATCATTTACGCCTAACAAAAATCACCTCGATGTTAAAGATTAAGGCCACAACGTAATTGCAAGCGGGAAACCACCTTGGCCTAAATTTCGCATTAATCTATACTGGAGGAAGCTATGAAAGAAGTAAAAATAGTGGAGCATGACACCCAAGTAAATGGCGATTTATATAATGTAGATAGTTCTCTTGGACTGGTGATTATACCTTGTACCGACAAGAATGGTAGAAGGAGCAATCGAGTTAAAAAGCTCATAAACTATTTCAATGATAATGAAGTCGCGGTACTCACACTTGATCTAGTTTCCGAAGAAGAGTCTAAAAAAAAGGAATTTAGGTATAATGTTAAGCTTCTATCTTTAAGGCTTGAGGTTGCATTAGATTGGACCCATAGACATAGACTTCTAAGAGAACTACCAATAGGTATCCTTGCATTTAACACCGCGGCAGCTGCAGCAATGGAGGCTGCTGCCCACACAACTTTAACCATAAACGCAGTCGTTGCATGTTCAGGTCGAATTGACATGGTTGAGAAATACCTTCCATTCGTAGAAGCTCCATGTCTATTAATTGTTAGCAAAAAAGACCAACTGGCCCTTCAGGCCAATAAAAAAATGATAATAAATCTATCCAAGGCAAGGTTACACAACCTAGAATCAGATGAGCTTGAAGAAGAGACTGAAAGGGAATCTTTGCGCTGGTTTAAAAGATATTTCACACAAAAAATTTATGAAAGCAGAAAGGATGAGTACAAGAGCGAGAATATAAGGCTTCCATTCTATGACCGTTTTGAAGCAAGCCATTTCTTATCATGGCGCTTACAAAAATTTAAGGATGAGAACCCATTAGTTTTGGCCATACCAAGAGGTGCGGTCGCTATGGCGGATATAATTTCGACCGAATTAGACTGGGATATGGACATTATCTTAGTTAAGAAACTGAGTGCTCCAAGTCATAAAGAGCTGGCCATTGGTTCAATTAATGAATTCGGAGATGTTTATCTAAGTTCCAATGCAAGTGCCTATGCAGATGAAGACTACATTGCTAAGGAGGCATCCGCAAAACAGGAGCAACTTGCAGACTATAGGAAAAGGTTTTACCACTTTAAAGAGCCCCAGGATGTTAAAGATAGAACGGTAATAATTATTGATGACGGTATTGCAACTGGATCAACAATGCTTAGCGCAGTCATAACGGTAAAAGAGAAAGGGGCAAAAAAGGTTGTAGTCGCGGCACCAGTGGCCTCAGAATCTGCGTATAAGATGCTGAAACTGGCAGCTGATGAGGTTGTTTTCTTAGACGTTCCTGAAAACTTTTATGCAGTCGCTCAGTTTTATGAAAATTTTCCTCAAATAAATGATCAGGAAGTTGAAAAAATTTTAAGGTAGCTTTAGCATTTGTATTTTTCACCTTCAAACTCAATAGAGCTATATTTCACATTGTGTTGAGTTAAAAGTTTTTTAATACGGGCCTTTAAGACATCCAGTTGCTCAATCATGGTATTATTAGGTACGACAACATGAAAGCTTAAGGTGTGATTCAGGTCATCAATTGACCAACCTCGAACGGCATGGAGGTCGACGACATGTTCTAATTTCATGACTGCTGCAACAATCTTCTCCATTTCCAAGTCATGAGGAAATTTCTGCAGTAAAATAGAGCCCACTTTAAGAAAGTTTTTATACACACCTTTAAGAATGATCAAAGAAATGAGTATAGACAAAATTGAATCGAGAAAATACCAAGGATAGAAGTGCAGAACGATACTAACAATAATTACGGCCCCCCAGCCCATTAAGTCCTCCAACAGATGATACATAACCATTTTTTGATTAAGTCCATCTCCCTTTGAGAGCTTAAAAGCCGCATAACCATTAACCACGACTCCCAATATACCAAGGGCCAACATTCCTTGCGGTGCCACTGGTTCAGGATCTCCTATCCTTAGAACAGATTCATAAATGATATAAGAACTTCCTACCAACAGAATAAAACCGTTAATCAGTGCGGATATGACTGAAAACCTTCGATAACCATAGGTAAATTTCTTATCTGGGTGCTTTAAGCTTAATTTTTCGGAAAAATATGCAAATAGCAAAGCAATGCTATCGCCAAGATCATGTAAAGCATCGCTGGTGATTGCTATACTATTAGTAAGATAGCCTCCAATAAACTCAACAATACAAAATATAAAATTAAGGACAAAAGCTAAAAGTAAATTTTTGCCTGCTGAACTATGACTATGGTGGTGGTGGTGATGACTACCCATACACTTGATAATAACCTAATTAAGCTCTGGCGCCAACAACGCCAGAGCCATTAGACTTATTGAGCTAAGACTGCCTCAGTTTCACTCGAAGTAATTTCAATTTTTCTGGGTCTTTTTTCCTGAACCTTTGGAAGCTTAATACTTAAAATACCGTCTCTAAGGCTTGCTTTAACCCCTTCCAAGTCAACCCCATCAGGTAAGGTAAATGTTCTTGTAAACTCAGTGCTTCCCTCTTCAAATGGAATATACTTCTTTCCGCTTACTTTAAGGGAGTTCGTAACCGCTTCAATATCCAATCCATCTTTAGAAACACCTGGAACTTGAAGAGCAATCTGCCAAGAGTTTTCAGTTTCCTTGGCGTAGAAATCTGACTCTCGTTTAAAATTCATTCCTTCTGCGTATAATGGTAGAAATGTTCTCATTGTAAAAACCTCCTGCAATGTTGTTTATTGCTTCTAACCATAAAATGGTTCGGTTTTTTGGGACGTCAAGAGCGAGTTATGATTTTTTTTTCAAGCTTGGACATTTCTGCCTCAAAGTTCTTCTTAAGCTTGCACTCCCAAACGACAAGACAACTCCAACCCATGCTCCTGAGTTTTCTAGTATTTTTCAGATCTCTTAGATGGTTTCCTTTAAGCTTTTCACTCCAATATTTCTTCCTCGTTTTTGGAACTCTTGAGTATTTACAATTGTGTCCATGCCAAAAACACCCATGGACAAAAACAATTGTTTTGTACTTGGGCAACACAATATCAGGACAACCTGGAAGATTCTTAACATTCTTTCGAAACCTAAGTCCTTTAGAAAAAAGAAATTTTCGCACGGACACTTCAATTTTGGAGTCACGGCTTTTTATCTTTGACATGATTTCGCTTCGCTTCTTGGCTGACACAGTATCCATAAATTTAATGGTGTTACTTTCACAGATACAAGGCAATAGTGAGATAGGATAAGTCTGGCCACGTTTTAAATAAATATAAAGTCTGCTAAACTTAACTGGTATGAAGCCTATAATATTAATTTTATTAACTTTTAATTCTTCTTTTGCATCAAATGAGATTAAGAACTTGATCAAAAAGCACGCTTTAAAGGAAAGTACTATTTCTTTTGTAGCAGTCAATACGGTTACAGGAAAAGATATGGCCTCTTACAATCCCGACTTACCAGGGCCATTAGCATCCGTTACAAAAATGTTGTCACTATATTATGCATTAAGCACTTTGGGGGCAAATAAACGGTTTAAAACAAGTCTATACTACTCTGGAAAGATTGAAGATCAGATTCTTAAGGGAGATATATTCCTCAAAGGCGAGGGTGATCCCTACCTAACTCCATCACAGTTGATGAATCTTGCCTATAGTCTTAAGGACTTAGGTATAAAGGGCCATGAAGGTAAGTTTTATTTCGATGATACTTTACTTGCTAAATCCCCTCGACTTTCAAACATTGGTCTGGAGGACCAACCTGACAATCCTTCTATTGGAGCCCTAAGTGTGGACTTCAATAGATTTAGAGTTTTTAGAAATAAGGAACTTTTGCCCCAACTAGGGCATATTAAGTTAAAGGCTTCCCAAGAACAATTGGATGTGGACTTAAATTTCAAGTATCTTCCAAAGGAAAAGGCCTGGATTACTTCAGAAAAGGCCAAAAAGAAATACATTCATGATCTGCCATCTAGAGATGCCGGTTTGTTTACTGCAAGCTATTTTCGTTATTTGGCCTCACTCATTGGAGTTAAAGTCACTCCCCCAAGTCCTGGCGTAGTTCCAAAAACAGCCAGACTGGTTGAGGAGCATAATGGACTTTCGCTCTGGAGACTTTCCTCCCTTGCCATCGAATATAGTAACAACTTAATGGCAGAACTCCCTTCGATGGTGGCCACCCAGGCTATATCGAAAAAAGCTTCTAGCATTGCTGATGCAGCTGAGTCTCTAAAGATTTTTTTACAAAAAAACTTTCCCGAGGCGGGTTTTAATGAAGCAAGCTTTGAAAATAGTTCTGGCCTAACTTCAAATAACCTTGCAAGCCCCAGGGTTCTCACCAATTTCTTAAACAAGGTCAAAAACAAAAAATTTGAATCACGTAGCTTTTGGAGCTTATTTTCCATAAATGGTAGAAGCGGTTGGATTTCAAAGCGTCTTATCCGGCCAGAGCTTGCTTATAGAGTGTGGGCAAAGACAGGCTCACTCCACTACGTTAATAATATCGCAGGGTACTATTTAAACTCCAAAGGGGAGCGCGTGGCCTTTGCAATCCTTATACACGACAAAAAAATGCTTGAGCTACTAAAGAATCCTTTGTCGAAAAAAGCGGAAATAGCGCGAAGGGGTGCAAAAGCCTGGAGCAGAAAATCAAAGTCTTTTACAGATGCCCTACTTCTGTCTTGGCTTAAATAAACTCATAGCCTTTACTTAGTATTTCAGGCGCCTGTATTGCACTAGGTAGGACTTGATATTTAATGAAGGTCACGGTGCAGATCGATGAGTTTAAAATCCACGAAATATAATCGATTTAACTGGTTGTTACAGCAAGTTAAACTAGTTTATTTAAATTACCTATTAATAATTTTAGGTTCCGCTTGGATCTATCATGATCATATGGCCGCTCTTTACCTGCTTGGAATCAACCTTTTCCTGGCGGTAACTATATATTCACTGAGGTTTAGGCTTCTACCTGAAACTAGGTCCAAATCAAAGCTTTGTTTATTAAAAACAAGAAATAGTAAAAGTAAAAAAGTTAGTATCCACATAAGCACACCACAAGTTATAGCGCAAGAAATCAGACCAACATTAAATAGTTTAATAAATCAATCTCACTCGAATAAGGAAATTATTTTAACGACAAGCAACATCTCACACGTGGAGGAAAAGCGCTTAACCAATCTCTACCCAGATTTGACCATTATTAGATCTGATAAAACAAATGAAGGCACAATGCTAAACAAATGCCTTCAGGGTACTAAAAGTGATGCTGAATATATTTTCGTGATTCGACAGGGATGTGAGATCCAACCTCACACTATTGAAAGTGCAATTGAAGAAATAGAAAAAGAAAACTTAGGCTTTGTTCAATATTCCACATCCCCATCGATACATCCAAACTCGTGGTGCCCTAACTTGGCGGAGCAAGACTTCTACTTTGACACATATCTTAATTTAAAGGCCTCTCCAGCTGTGCTTTTGGGAGAGAATGTTCTAATTAAGAAACAGTCTCTGCTTAAAGTTGCAGGCTGGTGGGAGGGTAGCTCTCACGCATTAAAAACAGGGATAAAGCTTGTGGACAATGGTTACAAAGGCACATTTGACTCATCAAGCAAATTCAAGTTAGTTCAAGTCCAATTGGAAAAGCTAGTGAAAAAAAATAGCGTTAGATTAAGGGATGCTAGAAAGAATCTGACATTAGCAGACTTGAGTTGCTTGGATTTGCAACAGTGCACGGCCTTAGTACTACAGTTGACTCCTAAGAATACTTTTATTTTTTACCCGCTTGTAGTCATGATTTGCTTAGCACTTGCAGGGTCACCCCCCAAATACCAAATAGAGTTAATACAAGGTGCAGAGCTTCTAGCGGCAACGACAATAATGGGCTCTATGTATTTTACACTGTTGTTGTATCTTCAAAAGTTAGGTTCAACTATAAGAACAGGCAGAGTTTTTAAGGTTTTCTTTGCATCAATTTCACGCTGCATAGAGGATCCCTTCACAACAGGTATTCTCTCCTTAAACAACACTTTATTTAGATTAGCCTATCACTTTACTTTTGCAACCTTGTGTTTCGCTGTATCTTTGAAACTATTTCAAGTCAACAATAGTGTTTCCGCTGTAGTTCCCTCAATTCTAGCATTTTGTTCAATGACCGGAGCAATACTGAATTCATTTAAACATAATTCTTATCCGCAGTTAGGTAAGCAAGACGTACAGGCCATGGCAAGACCGGGTTAATTTAACAAAGGAGATTTAATGGATTATATCGACAACAAAACATTTTTAGATGGAGAAATGATCACCAAAAACAATCTGCTCAAAGAAAAAGTAAAGCATATGGTGAACGACATTGAAACGAGAATAAGGCAGCTCAACATCCAACCTCCTCAATTTACATTTCATGAGCAGGAATTAGCGTACGAATCGTTCAAATTAACTGATTCAATAGAATTAATTCAAAATCAAATTGATAATTTAGACCAACTAACTGGAAAAGAGAAAAACATAAAACTAATCACTCTCTTGGACAGCTTGAGAGGACTTGAGCAAACTTTAGATGATCTGGAAAGTATGCCCTATTCCTAAAACTTGGCGATAAAAGAATTCGGTGGATCAAGATGAACTGCCGTACCTCCCATTTTAGAAAAGCCCTCTACATGTTGAG
>Ga0208568_1000710_pt1 | contig 12019 bp, 9 predicted proteins | sample DeeseametaMP2969_FD_184165 | JGI IMG/M metagenome (GOLD analysis project Ga0208568, IMG submission 184165) | Marine microbial communities from the Deep Atlantic Ocean - MP2969 (SPAdes) | ecosystem: Environmental > Aquatic > Marine > Oceanic | place: South of Funchal, North Atlantic Ocean... | reverse complement strand
ATTCGTGCCAGACTCTTGTTTACTCAACAGTTTTACGAAGTGAGCCTGGGCTTCTTCTGATATAGTTATCATCAGCAAGTCCTACATATTTTGAAATTTGGATTATTGTATCAAATTTACCTGAGTAAAACAGTCAGGTATTAATTAAATAAATTATTCCAGTGAATCGAATTTGTTGAGAGGCGTGCACGTCGACACTATTCTCAACCATAACAACAAGACGGGAAGCGCTATGTTCGCGAAATTGCATTACACCGCCAAAAAGAATCCATTCTCACTCGTTTCATTATTAGCCCTTGGCACCATCGCCTTTGGGGCAACAGCCAGTCAGAAATCATTAGCACAACCCGCCTCTGCTTCAACTGTTACTATTGCACCTGATGTAGGCGGGCAGCCGGTGACAGCATACTTACCTGACACGGTATCCTACAACCCAGCTATTCCCACGCCTGAATCGATACTAGGCGCCAACATTGGCGAGTGGCATGTGCGTCACGACCAAGTCGTCAATTATATGAAACTACTTGCCAAGAAGTCTGACCGTATCACCATTGAAGAAACCGGCCGTACTCACGAAAACCGCCCACTTCTGTTACTGACAATCACAGCGCCCTCAAATAGAAACAATATTGAGGCGATGAGGCAGCAACACATTGATGCAATGGAAAGCGGCAAGAAAGTAGGTAGCGATGCTCCCCTTATTTTCTACATGGGCTACAGTATTCACGGTAACGAGCCTTCCGGAACCAATGCTTCACTTGCGTTGGCTTATTATTTGGCCGCGGCTGAAGGTAAAGAAATTGATGCCTTGTTGAATAACAATATTGTGCTGTTTGATCCGTCTTTCAACCCCGACGGGCTTTCTCGATTTGCTCAGTGGGCAAATATGCACAAGGGCAAGCAGCTGGTTTCTGACAGTCGACATCGTGAACACGATGAGGGGTGGCCGTCAGGTAGAACAAATCATTACTGGTTTGATTTAAACCGCGACTGGCTATTGCTGGCGCACCCAGAGTCGCAGGCGCGAATTAAACAGTTTCATAAATGGCGCCCACATATCCTCACCGATTTTCATGAGATGGGGACAGACAGCACCTATTTTTTCCAGCCTGGTGTGCGCTCGCGTAAAAATCCACTGACGCCTGATGAGAACGTAACGCTAACTGAAGCGCTTGCCCAGTATCATGCTGCCGCGTTTGATGAGCAAGGGGAGCTCTATTTTACCCAAGAAGCGTTTGACGATTTCTACGCAGGCAAAGGCTCGACCTATCCAGATTTACACGGCAGTGTGGGTATTCTTTTTGAGCAAGCAAGCTCACGGGGCCACATTCAGGACTCTATTAATGGCAAGCTTGCCTTCAAAGACACCATAGCAAATCAAATTACTACGTCTTTAAGCACTTTTAGAGGCGCATTGGCAAATAAGGCTGCTATTCTCGATTATCAATCGGGTTTTGTTAAGAGCACACAGTCACTGGCTGAAAAGGATGAGCAGGTAGGTTTTGTTGTTAGTGCATCGAATGACACAGCTCGCTTTAACGCATTTGTTGCATTGCTTGAACAGCATCATATTAATTACGAGGTGTTAACGAAAGATGTTGAGGTAAGCAAAGTTCGCTATGGTGCAGGTCGCGCGATTTATATTCCTTCAAACCAGCCTCAATACCGTTTAGTAAAGTCAATTTTCTCTACCCAAACCTCGTTTGAGAACAACACGTTTTACGATGTATCAACGTGGAATTTGGCTTTGGCTTTCAATTTGGATTACGCGCCTCTAGATAGGGGCGATGCGCGAAGCCTAAAACTTAGCGACAGCACCGCACTTGCACAACCCGCACTTAATGATATTCACCCGGACGCATACGCGTATGCGTTTTCATGGCAGCAGTACTATGCGCCAGCCATGCTGCAAACGTTATTGGAAGCTGGCGTTAAGGTGCGTAGTAGTGAAGAAGCGTTTTCCGCTATTAAATACGATGGCAACAGCATTGAGCTTCAGCCTGGCAGCATAGTTGTACCGAAAGGGCTGGGTCAGCCAGAAAACTTGGCGGCCATTTTGCGCGATGCGCAACAGCAACTTCAGGTGCCTGTGTTTAGTTTGCGCAGTGGGTTAACACCCACTGGGCACGATTTGGGTAGCCGGAGCATGGCACCTGTTACCTTGCCACAGGTGTTAATAGTGGGCGGCGAAGGCACCAGTGAATACGAAGCAGGTGAAATATGGCACTATTTCGACACAAAAGTGGGGCTGGCTGCCAGTATTGTTGAGCAACAACATCTGACAAGCGCGCTTAATGATCCGAGCGTTACTTATACGCACCTTTTATTCCCTAGCGGTGGATATCGCTTTACCGAAAGTGAAAGAACTCAAATTGAACAGTGGGTGAAAGCCGGTGGCGTGATCGTGGGGCAGAAATCCGCGTTGCGTTATTTCGCTCAACATAAATGGTTAGACGTAGAAATTGTTAGTCGAGAGAGTATTGATAACGCGTTCGATGAAAGCGAACTCAGCTATAAAGATGGCGCATCGTTATACGCCAGAAAGTTGGTGGCTGGCGCTGTGTTTGAAGCCGATATCGACAATACTCATCCTTTGTTCTACGGCTATGATGACGACACACTGCCCATGTTTAAAACCAATAATATGATAGTGGAGGCCAGTAGCTCACCCTTTATAACACCTGCACGCTACACTGATGAGCCTCTCTTGGCTGGGTTTAGTGACAAAAGAATGGTTGCGCTAATGGCTGAATCAACTGCTGTGACGACTCAAAAAATGGGTCGCGGCGTTGTCATTGGCTTTACCGACAATACGCAGTTTAGAGGGTACTGGTATGGCACGAACAAGATGCTGGCCAATGCAATCTACCAATCGCATTTTATTCGCTAAATCAGTTTGAAAGGCGCGGCGAATGCCGCGCTTTTCAGTATCACCGCTTCTGATCACTAGGCTTTCTGATACAGACTGCTTTTAGGTGGTGGCGTAAATGCCGCGACCCACACCTGAATGTGTAAATTTGGGTAGCGTTTTTTGAGCCTTTTACTCAATGTATTCACGGTCACGCCGGTGGTGAGTACGTCATCGACAATTGCAACGCTGAAGTTGCTGCCATCTTTATTACCTTGCGCTATTGCTATCTCATCATCGATACACTGCGTCGATAGGCTAAATACACGGCTTGCGTTTTCGGCTCTCGCCATTTTGGATAAGTGATGCTGCACGCTAAAGCCCCGTCGTTTGGCCCACGACTGGTTAACTGGAATATTCAGCTCACTGCTTATGCTTTCACACAGAAGCGTAGCCTGATTGTAGTGCCGTGTAGCAAGTCGCCATGCACTAATTGGCACCGGAAGCAGCACATTGGGCACTGATAAAGTGCACTGTCGCATTTTATGGACAAACCAGTTACTTAATACTTTTCCTGCCGTAAGGGAATGCGTAAACTTTAACTGGTGAACCAGCGATGACATTGGCCACGTATGAAGTCCCAAAACGCGTAACGCGTCATAGTGGCTATGCTTGACGTGGCCTGCCACAGGACCATATTGAAGTAAGTTACTTCCGTGCAACGTGGCATCGAAAAAAAATATGTCATCTTCACACCAGTGACATACTGGCGTAGGACTTGCCTGATAACATAGCAAGCATGAAAGGTTCATAGTGTTGATTCCATCAACTTCCTTGAATTGTCGAACGTCGACCTGTTTTCATTATTTCGTGTTGCCTCAAAAACACGTGACTGCCTAAGGAGGTGTAAATGGAAAGTTTGCATACAAACGGCGAGCTTGTCACCCGTACTCAGGGTACAGGCGTAGATGTGGTATTTCTTCATGGTTGGGGTATGAACAGCGGAGCGTTCACATCCTTTATCCCTTATTTAAGCGATAATTTTCGCGTCACCACCATAGATCTTCCTGGGTTTGGGGAAAATGCAGAGTTCGTCCCGTCACCGTATAACGTGGAAACATTGGCTCAATCCATTGTGAACCAACTGCCAGACCAGTGTGTGTTGGTTGGGTGGTCATTAGGAGGCCTAGTTGCGCAAAAGTTAGCGCTGTTAGCACCAGAAAAACTTACCGGACTGGTAACGATTGCTTCAACACCTCGATTTATAGCAGGGCCTTGTTGGCCGGGTATTGCTGCCGATTTACTTTCAATGTTCGAGACTCAGCTTGAAAAGAACTATCAGAAAACACTGGAACGTTTTTTGGCAATTCAAGCGATGGGCAGCGAAACGGCAAAGCAGGATATTAAGGCGATCAGAGAACAGGTAACCCAATTCCCAGATCCCGCCGAGGAAGCGCTTAAGAAAGGTTTACGCATATTGTCTACTGAAGACATGCGTCAAGACGTGGGGCGAATAACTACACCCACATTACGATTGTATGGCAGGTTGGATAGTCTAGTGCCGACCAGCGGAATAGATCGTATATGTGAGCTACATCCGCAGGCTGATACCGTTGTTCTGCCTCATGCGTCGCATGCGCCGTTTATTTCACATCCTCAGCAAACTGCTGACATTTTATTTCGCTTTGCCGCTGGCGTTTACCAGCAAAAGGCGTCGTAATAGAGCGATGACATGAAGCTTCAAACCGCGGCTTGCCGATAGTTTGAAGCTTTTCTTATCTTTGACAGCTTAATAAAAATCGCCTGCTTACAATAAGTTAATGACAGGGTGTGATACATGTCTTTCCATTTGTGTGAAATTGGTTAATAATTGCACATGAGAGGTTAGGGGTAGTGTATGACAAGTATTGATGGTTTAGGTGCAGGCTCTGCATTTGCAGCGGCTCAATATGGTTTACAAAATGCCAGCGACGGAATTTCGCAGGCAGCATCAAATATTGCTCAGCGAACTGCTGAGGATGCGGTAGCACCCGCTCAACCTATTGCGACCAATACCGACACAATAAACACGTCATCGAATTCAACGTCTACCTCCACGCGTCTCACTGACGACTTAATCGCGCTCAATGTAAACGAACGTAATGCCCAAGCCTCTGCCAAAGTATTAGGTGTTGCCGATGAGATGCTTGGTACCATCATAGACGTGCTTGCGTAGGTGGAACAGTTACGGTGAATATCGTTACACCAATCCTTAACGCCATTGCTTATCCCACGGCGAACATAAATACAGAGTCTGCACGTAGAGATAACGTGCAGCGAGAAACTATTCCCCAAGCGTCAGATTCCCAGCAAGGGGCTTCTCAAAAAGGCTTAGGGTCAGAAGCCGATAAAGCGAAGAGCCCCGGCCAGCCGCCAGCGCCGGTTACTTACGAGCGCCCTCAGGTACAAACAGAACTTCAAGCTGCCTTTCAAAACGTATTTGGGCAACAGAAAGATAATGCGCAAGATGAGAGTGCAGGCAAGCAGGGCGCGCAAGACAGGCAACAAGAACAGCAAGAGAAACAAGACGCTGCTGAAATTGAGCAGTTAAAAGCCCGCGATCAGGAAGTGAGGGTTCACGAGCAAGCGCATGCTTCAACAGGCGGTCAGTACGCCGGTGCTCCGCAATATGAATACACTACAGGCCCTGACAATAAACGCTATGTGACCGATGGCGAAGTGTCGATTGATGTTTCAGAAGAAAAAACGCCTGAGGAAACGCTGAAAAAAATGGAGCAAGTGCGCGCAGCCGCCCTCGCACCAGCTGAACCTTCATCACAAGATTTAAAAGTGGCTGCAGAGGCTTCTCAAAAAGCCACAGAGGCCCGTAGCGAGATTGCCAAAGGCCAAACAGAAACGGCTTCAGCAGGTTCTACCTCAGCACAAAGCAATGGCATTGTTGCAGACACTGGGGCAGCCGTGCAGCCCGATACAAATATAGGCACCGCAACCGATTCTATTGCGGATATGGTGTTAGATAATCAATCTTCATCAGCAGACACACAAGGCTTTCAGGCATATGAGTCTAATGTGATGCAAACACGAATTGGCCGCATTCAAAATGCTTATTTGCAAGCTTACACCCCCTCTAGAGAAGGTTTATCGCTTCAAGCATGATAACGTGCAATTAACGCTAGCTGCTTAACATTGCACGAACGATTTAGCCCGTCATAGCTAAGGGCTAAATCGCGAAAAAAGTACTTTCACTTCCCTTGCATTGCCTTCAAACCAGCAGGCCCTAATAATCCAGTATTGCCTTTGTAAACGGATATTTAGGTGAGCCGCCAGTGATGTCTGAAAGTACCGAGTTCATGGTATCTACGTCGCTATCGAAGCCACCATGGGACGTGGCGGCGGTGGCATCACCTACTTTCCCCTCACTGTACTTAAACGTCACGTTAGGCAGCGGCTGATTAAACACAGCCATACCTAACAAGGGCATCTCTGGTTTGGATTCAAACGCATTTGATACTAAATAGAGCAACGACTTCTGGTAAATACGCGCCACGTGGTCATCTTTTTCCAACGCTTCAGATAAGTTGTAAACCGTGGTCGATTCAATGTGTTTCCCTTCTATAAGCGCAGAGAGCTTTTCGTTGAACAAGGGGTAGCTAATGGCTGGAGCCAGTAAATGCAGACTCTTAATCGTTATGTTTTCATCAACTTTACACAGCCTAGATAGGCTGTGTGCATGAAAAATAGAGCCAGCAGAATGCCCTACAACATGCAGCTTAATATCTGAATTGTCTTTCAAGTAGGCGGCCAATTGCGTTAGGAAATACGTACCATCTGATGTGGTACGGGTAAAAGGCGTGCAAGCGTCTGATTTCATTTCTCGCCACAGTGCGCCGCCTACTTTACGTGTTGCCCATTCTAGTATGCGGTCGGTGTAGTCAGTGAAGGCTCCAACTTTGTTGCTAATCTCTTTATTCTTAAAGCCCAGAATATCTTTGAGTTCTTCTAGCATACCCGTGTCGTACATGAAGTGAATGGGGTAAATATCGTTTTTAAGAAAGGTGTCTTTCATGGCAGCAATGCGTTTAGCCGAAGCTTTTATGCTATTTAAGCCGCCGTGTGCATATAGCATTACATGGCGATGGTTACTTTCGGAAAGTTTTTCAATAATGGCATCGACGTGGTTTTTATTGCTCCAATATTTACTTCTGGTGTCAAAGTGTCCGTCGTCGAAATGAACGAAGTGATCTTGAATACTCACCCGTGGTGTGGAGCGAGAAAACAAACCCTGTGCAATAGAGCGCGTAGCTTGGTGGTAAGTGCCTGTACCTGAAATAGGAAGTGCGAGTTGAACAACCCATGCATCCATAACGTTTAACGCCCAGTCATCGTAACGCCAAAGTGCCAGCCCTGACTTTTTCCAATCCGTCCCCCAGGAGTTTTGGATCCAGAAGCCTTCATCGTTATAGCCAACAATGGCAAACGCGTGGCCACCCATGGGTTCAGGCCTTAAGCTTATTACATCACCTTCGCTATCTTTCCAGCCTTCATGAATTCTGGCAGAAACAAAGATTACGCCCACTTCGTTAAGCGCCGCATGAAAATCGCTAATTTCTCGTTCAATACGGTAGTACGCACCTAGCCTGTGATTGCTTGCATTGTTAGCAATAGCTAGGGTCATTTCAAATTCGTTGCTGTGCTTAATATCTTCAGTTAGTGACTCGTTACATACGCCACTGTTGTACCACCCCTTAATTGCACCGCGGCAGCTAGAGCCTTCATACGCTTCACCTAACCACTCATCATGACGTTTAGCCATGGCATAAAGCATCCACGGGCTAACAGTATGTTTTCGGCCTTGCTGACGGTAAATGAAATTAATGGTAGCGGCCAATGCAAAGCCGGTACACGCTCCATCTTTACCTTGGTCTAAAATAACCAAATTGCCTGGCGGGTCGATAAAAGGCTTAAGTGGAGTAAGATTTGGCTGGTAATAACGATCCCGAAGGTCGGGGTAATCGGCGCTGACATTCAGCATGTTTTTTGAGACAGGCGAGTTCATAAAATCATCCTTTGATGAGGGCAGATAATCTTTGCTGTACAGTTGGATGATTACGCTCGTACACCAAAGGTTAGTGGCCCTTAGCTCATTATGGTTGTCCGAAAGTACTGCCTAGAAAAAGGCTGTGGTCAAATGAGCAACATTACCTTCGTTAAATGTTAAGGCTCTAAAAGCATGTCAACGGCCTTGCTAAACGCTACCAATATACGAACTTCGGTTTCGGTGTGACCCACACCTCTTCATTATTTCGGTATTCTCTATTTTGGTGCTTTTGGCTAAAGAGTTTTTGGGCACATAAAATTTCTATGCGCCCGAACTAATGTACCACAATCTAATGTAGCAAAAACGGCAGGCTAAATGGAAGCGTGATACAAAAAGGGCCTGTCAGTGACAGGCCCTCTATAAGCAACAGTAAATTATATTGAATCGCTACTGTTTACTTTTTTGCTTTAGCAAATGCATCGGCAAAAGCGTTGCCCATGGCGCTGTTTTGAGGCTGGCTGTTGCGATTGCCGCCACCCTGATTTGAACGAGGGTTAGCTTTTGCGTTAGCACGCCCAGCCCCTTTACTTTGTGGTTTTCCTGCTGCTGGTTTACCGCCTGCATTATTGCTTTGACTCGGTGTATCGTCTAAGCGCATGGTGAAGGAGATACGCTTGCGAGGTACGTCAACTTCAAGCACTTTTACTTTGACGATATCGCCTGCTTTAACTACCTCGCGTGGGTCTGAGATAAACGTGTTAGTCAGTGCTGAAATATGCACCAGTCCATCCTGATGTACGCCTACATCAACGAACGCGCCAAAATTGGCTACGTTGCTAACCACACCCTCTAAAATCATGCCTGGTTTAAGATCGTTAATGGTTTCAACGCCTTCTTTAAACGCGGCAGTTTTAAACTCTGGACGAGGATCGCGGCCTGGTTTATCCAGCTCTTTTAGAATGTCTTTAACCGTTGGCAAACCGAATGCGTCGCTGGTAAAGGTGTCTGGCGACAGGCTTTTTAGAAGCTCGGTATTGCCGATGATGTCATTAACAGCAACAGCGGTCGTATCTACAATTTTATCTACCACTGGGTACGCTTCGGGGTGAACCGCAGAGGCATCAAGTGGGTTGGTGCCGTTTACAATGCGAAGGAAGCCTGCCGCTTGCTCAAAGGCTTTAGGCCCTAAACGTTCAACTTTCAATAGCGCTTTTCGGTCTGGGAAAGCGCCATTAGTGTCTCTGAAATTTACAATGTTATGCGCTAGGGTTTTGTTTAAGCCCGATACGTAGCTCAAAAGCGCAGGCGATGCAGTGTTTAAGTCAACGCCAACGGCGTTTACACAGTCTTCAATAACACGGTCTAGCGATTTGCCTAACTGGCTTTGGCTTACGTCATGCTGATATTGGCCTACACCAATAGCTTTAGGTTCAATTTTAACCAGCTCTGCCAGCGGGTCTTGCAAGCGTCGAGCGATAGACACTGCGCCGCGGATTGACACGTCAAGGTCAGGCAATTCTTTTGAAGCAAGCTCAGAGGCTGAATACACCGATGCACCCGCTTCACTGACCATAATTTTTTGTGCAGTAAGCTCGCTGTTGTTCTTGAGCATTTCGCCAACAAGTTTGTCGGTTTCGCGCGAGCCAGTACCGTTGCCAATGCTGATTAAATCTACTTTGTATTGCTTGCACAACGTGGTGAGCGTGCGAATAGATTTATCCCACTGGTTTTGTGGTGCATGCGGGAAAATGGTGTTGGTTGCGACCACTTTTCCTGTGCTGTCTACGACCGCTACCTTAACGCCAGTTCTCAAACCAGGATCTAGGCCCATAGTGGTTTTTGCACCTGCAGGTGCAGCCATCAACAGGTCGTTTAGGTTTTTAGCAAATACCTCAATGGCTTCTTCTTCTGCGCGCTCACGAAGGGCGCTGAATAGCTCAGTTTCCATGTGTAAACCAATTTTGATTTTCCACGTCCACTGTACAACTTGAGCTAAGAAGTCATCTGCACCACGGCCGCGGTGCATAATATCGTAATGGCTGGCAATAATATGTTCGCAATGCGATGGGCCGTTGTCTTCTGACTGCGGGTCGGCATCTAGCTGAATGTGTAGCATGCCTTCGTTGCGGCCTCTAAACATCGCCAACGCGCGGTGAGATGGTACGTTCTTGTACTTTTCACTGTGTTCGAAATAGTCTTTATATTTGGCGGCTTCTTGCTCTTTACCTGATACAACCGTGCTTTTTACATAAGCATTTTCAGTTAAGTACTTGCGCACTTTTGCCAGCAGTGTAGCGTCTTCGGCGAAGCGCTCCATTAAGATATAGCGGGCGCCTTCTAATGCTGCTTTTGTATCAGCAATGCCACTATCTGCGTTAACGTATTCGCTTGCTGCACTTTCAGCATCGGTATCTGGGGCAGAAAATAAGGTATCAGCGAGAGGTTCAAGGCCTGCTTCAATAGCAATCTGGCCTTTAGTGCGTCGACGGGGCTTGTACGGTAAGTACAAATCTTCCAAAGTAGTTTTGCTGTCAGCACTGGTGATACTGCTTTTAAGCTCGTCGGTTAGTTTGCCCTGTTCCTCGATAGATTTAAGGATTACATCGCGGCGCTCTTCAAGCTCTCGCAGGTAGGTTAAGCGCTGCTCCAAGGTACGCAGCTGTGTGTCATCAAGGCCTTGTGTCACTTCTTTTCGGTAGCGCGCGATAAAAGGTACGGTAGACCCTTCATCAAGAAGTTTAACAGCGGCAGTTACTTGCGAAGGTTGAACGCTAAGTTCATCTGCAATTTTATTGATAATCATAAGTCGCTCTAAGATACTAAAAATTCGCGTCAGGCAATGGCGAATAAACGGTGTGTGAAAGGCTTATATACACAGCGTCGGTAGTGAAAATAGGAGCGGTGAGTATATCACCGCGGTGTAGGGGAAGTCGTCTGATCATTGTGTTACAAATGGGTGATTAAATAGGGCATATTAGTGCTCACAGTTTGTCAGTTGCGTCGTACCAAATACGGTTTATCCACCACTCTTTCGTGCCCGTTTCGGTTTTTACAACAAACTCATCGTCTTCTTCTTTGCCAAGCAGTGCTCGCGCCATCGGAGAGTCGATAGAAATGTAATCCTTGCGGCCGAAAATTTCGTCGTAGCCCACGAGCCTAAGTTCCATCACCTTGCCCGCTTCGTTTTCAATTTCAACCCAGGCACCAAAGAAGACCTTACCCTCTTGCTGTGAATCGTAGTCCACAACCTTTAGGTTTTCCAAGCACTTGCGAAGGTAGCGTACGCGGCGATCAATTTCCCGTAACTTCTTCTTATTGTACTGGTAGTCGGCATTCTCGCTTCTGTCACCAAGGCTCGCTGCCCAGGTTACCTTGCGAGTAATTTCAGGTCGTTCTTCACGCCACAAGAAATCCAGTTCTTGTTTAAGCTTTAAGTAGCCCTTTCGAGTGATAAGCGGTGTTTTCACAATGTCCTATAAATAATCCAGCTAATTACCCCTACTTTATGTGGGTAATAAGGCAAAACGCAATCTTTCTGTACGTCAAAAAGTGACAAAAGAGCCAGATTGAATAATTATTGAACATAAACCTTTCGTTTAGTGTCGTAGTATAAATAATAGTCAAACCATTAGGGGAAATGAATGCGTAACAGGATACCAATGTTGAACCGTCGAAGGTCGGGGAACGATCCGTTCCAAACCAGCGGTACTATCATCGGTTTTATGCTGTTTTTAAGCGGCGCGCTGTTATTGTTGTATGCCTTGCTTGATATCGTTGTTCGCTTAAATAGTATGCAAACCGTGATATATCTTATTTTAGGTTGTGCTATGTATAAGGTGGGTCAGTCTCTGTTAAATCATTTTGCTACGTTTAAGGTACACACAGAAAGACGGCGCGCCCCTCAGCGTTAAAACCTTTTGTTTTAAGCACCAAGTTTTAAGGCGAAATTGTTCCAAAAAGGCTTGGAATAGACCGTGAAATTTGGTCGATTTAGACTAAGCTTATTAGTGTAATTCGAGGCACCAAGCATATTGAATAACCCACTTTACTATTTGGGTACGCGCGTGGTGAAAACCCACTGGCTCGTAGGGAAAAGGTAAGCAAGGATCACGCTGACTCACTAAAACAAAAAA
>Ga0208568_1000700_pt1 | contig 12107 bp, 12 predicted proteins | sample DeeseametaMP2969_FD_184165 | JGI IMG/M metagenome (GOLD analysis project Ga0208568, IMG submission 184165) | Marine microbial communities from the Deep Atlantic Ocean - MP2969 (SPAdes) | ecosystem: Environmental > Aquatic > Marine > Oceanic | place: South of Funchal, North Atlantic Ocean... | reverse complement strand
ATCATTGCATTTGGTTGAAGAAGTTTGATTTCAAACTGCTCTGTGTATTCATCAAGTGTGTCGTCAGTTAAATCTACTGTAAATGATGTTGAAGTGTCTCCAGCATTTATTTGTTGAGTTGTGACAAGGCCTGAGTAGTCTGAAGCGTTGGCGCTTGCGTGGTATACCGCCACTGTAAAAGGCTGATCTAATTGGCTAATTTTATCAACTTCTGCAGTGATGGTTAAAGTGGTGCCTTCGTTACCTGTTTGTCCAGTGCTGGTGAAGGAGAGCTTTGGAAGCTGTTCGCCTTCTTCTTTGATTAGAATGTCTATTGTGTCGTTTGCCCCAAGTCCTGTGGCCGCACACGCGGCCAGGGTTGGACAAGTTGGATTGGACAAGACAACTCTTAGGGTTTCATTATTGTCAAAAACTGCGTCTTGATGAATTAAAATTGGAACAAGTATTCTAGTTTGGCCAGCTGGTATTGTGAAAGTGCCACTTGCTGGAAGTTGAGAATCGCTTCCTGGTGTTGCTGGGTTTGTTACCCCTACATCCAAATTAAAATCCAGGGTGATTGGTTCCAAAATGGCGTTATTTAGAGATAGCGGCAGATAAAAAGTCTCATTCTCTTGGGTAATATAACTTGTGCCTTCAAATTGGGCGACAGGGGAGAGCTCATCGTCGGTTAGAGTTATGCTAATGGTGTTTGGCGCACCTGGGATTGTTTCCAAGGTTGATCCCACTGTTACATCAATTGTCTCCGCACCTTCAAAAACGTTGTCATCAATTGCCGAAACTCTGACAGTTGCCACAGCGGGGGAGCTTCCATCTTTTGGAAAGAATACCTGCTTTGTTGTGATCGTGTAGTCGATGCCCTCTATGGCAGAGCCTCCTAACGTGAGAGGAACATTTATGTTTTGATCAACAACTCCATTAAGGGTGACGCTTAGATCTATGTATTTTGTAGGGCCAGCTTCATCAACTATGAGAGGACCTGAGATTGAAACTTCATTGCTACCTGAACTTGTGTCTGTAATATCTAGGTCATAAACTAAATCCCTTCCAGCATTTAGATTTGCACCGTCGCTGGATACAATTGTAATAGTCGCTCTCTCTGTCGGCTCGCTGTAGGAGTCGCTATTTGTCACAATGTCGACTTGATGAGTGGTTTGACCTGCAGGTATGGTTATGCTTTGAGTATAGAAATTGTGGTCTGCAGACTCACTAGTTCCCGATAGCTCCAAAAACACTTTAACTGGAAATAGTGCCGGTGCAGTGAGAACGAGATCAATGCTGGCCGTTGCGCCCTCTAGAACAGTGGCACTGGCACCGGTGCTGCCTGTTGTTTGAAGATAAACATCTGGAGAGCTTTCATCGTCAACAATTGTTCTGGTTGCACTTTGATAGCTTCCAATTGAATATTCGCTGTCTTCATTTAATAGAAGTCTAAAGGTTAAAACTTCATCCAACTCATAGTCAGCGTCGTTATTCATTCCAATATCTAAATCAACAGTTCTTTCGTTTATTGGAAAGGGAACATAAACATAATAGTGAGAATCAACCGGCAACCCTGAGTATAGGGTTAAAGTATCTCCGTTAACTGATACTGTGGTGATATCTGTTATTGTTGCCTGATTGCTGTTTTGAGTCAGTTGAACCTTTACAGTCTTTTCACTTAAATCGTCACCAGTTCTGGTAATTCTTAAAGCATTTGATGAAGAGCTTTCACTCCAAAAATGGCCAGCATAATACAATGGCCTGTCAAAAGAGAAGTACGCTTTGTTCTCTCCCAAACTGGGAGTTGAGTTGGCCTCTTGGGTCTCCTTTTCGGGCAAAGGAGTCTGTTCGGCCACATTGCAGGCCGTAAGCAAAAGGATGAATGTCCATACCAAAAATGCTTTGTTCAAAAAGATTCCTTTGGTTCTGTAATCTTTTCGGTTATTTAGTTGAACTTATTAGTATGATCCCATGGGTTTATTTATGAAAGTTAGCCAGCTATTAATTTCAGTGAGTTAGCCTTGGTTTCACTTGTTTTAAATAGTCTTTTTGCCCAAAAAAATTGACGCTTTTCAATCATTTATCTACTTTGAATTATACGGAGGATTTCCATGTTCAATTTTCGAAAAAACGAAAAGAATTCCACTTCTGAAGAAGGTCAAGGCAGAGTAATCGCTTTCATGAATCAAAAGGGCGGGGTTGGCAAAACCACTATGGCCTACAATACTGCTCGAGCTTTAAAAGAGAAGGGGCATAAGGTTCTTTGTTTGGATATGGATCCGCAATTTAATTTTAGTTCTCTCTTTGGGTATGATCCAAGTGTTCATAACCAAAATATATTCCATTTAATGATAAATAGTGTGCGAGAACTGAAGAGTCTCCACTCTGGTGCCCTGCTTTCAGAGGCAATCATCAAAACAGATACAGGTGTGGATCTTATTCCTTCAGGCCAAGAACTTTCAGGTTTTGAGCTTACGGTGGCCGGCATTAATTCTCCAAGACAACTTGTATTGAAAAAATTTATAGAGAAGAACAGGCTTAGAGAGTACTACGACTATATCGTTATCGATGGGCCACCTACATTGGGACTTCTTGTTGTAAACATTCTATGTGCTGTTGATGGGGTATTGTTTCCATTCATACCAGATTCTTTTAGCGAGCAGGGACTTAAAAACATTCAAGAAGTGCTTTTGGACATTGAAGATATGGGTATCGTTCAAACGCCAAAGAACCTAGGCTATATACCAAACCTATTTGAAACCCGCAGAAAACAGGCGAATGAGGACTTTGAAAATATTCAGAGCACTTTTCCAAATGCACATGTGTTTGAACCATTTGCCAATAAGGCCAATTTCGCCAAGTCTATGTCTTGTGGAAAGTCGGTATTTGACTTCCAGGCCAAAGATTATAAAGAATTGCAGACTCAATTTTTAAAGATGGCGACCGAAATAGAAGAACAACTATAGCGAGATAAAAATGAAAAACAAAAACCCTTTATATGTAGTGAAAGGCAAAGATGTTGAGCCGGTAACTGGAGTTGTTGATCTTATTGTGAAAAAACTCAATCTTCAGCCGGCCCTGGAGTTCTTTGAATACCTTTTCAACTTATTGCTATCAATGGTTGATTCTTATCCAAAACTCAAGGCCGTAATGGACTTTATGGATATGGTTGTCGCTAGGGTAAAGTTATTTAAAAACTTCTCTTTTGCTTAGGCTTCTTTTCTGGGGATGCGGACTTGGTGGAGATCGAGTCCGAAAAATATAATTGATCCAAATCAACTACATCTTCTTCCAGCGAGCTCTTTAAATCTGGCCCTTCCTGTCCAAATTCTTCTTTAGCAAGCTCTTGTTTGCCTTTAAATGCATTATTTCTTAAAAACTCCATTTCTTGATCAAAACGAGAGTAATCGATTGAGGCAAAAACTCCAAAGGTGCATAAAAGTGTCGTCATTAAAATTCTCATGGCGTTAATTCTATGATAAGTCTTGGCATATGAAAAGAGAGGACCTTTTAACTGAAAGTTACGACTATGAACTTCCTGAGGAGTTGATTGCCCAGCGCCCGGCACCGGAGCGCGACCACTCAAAGCTCATGGTTTATAAGCACAAAAGTGAGACTGTTGATCATTCAAAGTTTCACAATATTGCCGACTATTTACCGGCGGGCACACTATTGGTTTTGAATCAGTCGAAGGTATTTCCTTGTAGACTGATGGGAAAAAAGCCAACTGGCGGCAAGGCCGAGGTATTATTTTTGTCATTGTTGGATGAAGGTGGGCTTTATCCTGTGATGCTAAAAACTAGTGGTAAAAAGAAGCTTGGCGACGTTTTTCTTTTTGGAGAACTAAAACTTAAGATTGAAAGAATTCTTGAAGACGGCTCTTTTTACGTCCAAACAAACCTAGTGGGCGAAGATCTTCTAGATTATCTCGAAAGCAGGGCACACATTCCTATACCCCCTTATATTAGAGAGGGTGTTGCGGATGAATCTGATAAAAAAGACTACCAAACAGTTTATGCCAAACATGCCGGATCTGTGGCGGCTCCGACTGCTGGCCTCCATTTTACCAACCAGGTTTTTGACTCCCTTAAAGAGAAGGGAATTGAAATTGCCAAGGTTACACTTCACGTGGGAGCTGGAACTTTTAAGCCTGTAAGTGCTGATGAGATCACCGACCACAAGATGCATCGAGAGCACTTTGATATTTCGGATGAGGATCTTGAAAAGCTAAATAGTGCAAAAAACATTTTCGCAGTTGGAACGACTACCTTAAGAGTATTGGAGAGTTGTTACAGCGATGGGAAGTTTGCTCTTCCTGAAGAGAAGAGCACTGATATATTTTTATACCCAGGCAAAGAGGTTAAATCCATCCAAGGCCTGATCACAAACTTTCACTTGCCAAAATCCACTCTTTTAATGCTGGTATCAAGTATTGTGGGACGGGAGAAAACTCTGTCCTTATATAAAGAGGCGGTGGAAAAGAAGTATAGGTTCTTCTCCTACGGCGACTCAATGATGATTATGAGGAATGAATGAGCATCTATAAATTAGAAGGACAAAGTGGCAATGCCAGAGCTGGTGTTGTTACAACCGAGCATGGAGAAATTCAAACTCCAATATTTATGCCCGTTGGAACAAGGGGGGCCGTGAAGGCCATTTGGCACCACGAATTAAAAGAAGTGGGAGCTGAAATTATTCTTGGAAATACCTATCACTTGTTTTTACGTCCAGGCCATGAGCTGATTGAAAAGATGGGTGGGTTACATAAATTTATGAATTGGGATCGGCCTATCCTGACCGACTCTGGGGGATACCAAGTATTTTCTTTGGGAGACCTTAATAAGGTTACTGAAGAAGGGGTTCGATTTCAATCCCACTTGGACGGCTCATACCACATGCTTTCTCCCGAGAAGTCTATGGAAATCCAAAAGGCCCTTGGCAGTGACATTGTTATGATCTTTGATGAATGTCCAGCTCTTCCAGCTTCTAAAGATCGCCTTAGGGAGAGCATGGAGCTGACTTTGAGATGGGCCAAAAGATGTGCCGATTATCCACTGCAAGATCATCAAAATCTTTTTGGTATTGTTCAAGGTGGACTTCATGAAGACTTGAGAGAGGAGTGCATGGAGCGTCTTGAAGAGCTTGATTTGCCTGGGTTGGCCCTTGGCGGATTAAGTGTGGGTGAGAAGAATGAGGAGATGGTGGACTTTCTAAATAGCTTTACGCCAAAAATGCCTGAGCACAAACCAAGATACTTAATGGGTGTGGGCAAGCCTTTGGACATTCTAAATGGCATTAGGGCCGGAATAGACATGTTTGATTGTGTTCTACCTACAAGAAACGCAAGAAATGGACAGTTTCTCACAAGCCATGGGCCAGTAAATATTAAAAAACAAAAATTCCAATTTGATGAATTGCCACCAGATCCAGAGTGTGACTGTAAAGTCTGTTCAAATTACTCTAGATCTTATGTGAGACATTTGTTTACTGTGGGCGAGTACCTTGGCGGGCAAATGATCAGTTATCATAATCTTCACTTTTATTTAAAGATGGTAAAAGAGGCGAGAGCAGCAATCTTGGAAGACAAATTTGACGATTATTATAAAGAATTCTATAAAAAGTACACTTCAGAACGCTGGAAATAACTGAAAATAAAAAGGAAATCCTATGTTAGATCTATTTATTGCAAGCGCGCATGCACAAGCTGGAGCGCCTCAACAGAACCCTATAATGTCTTTTGTACCCATTATTTTGGTATTTCTGGTATTATACTTCCTAATGATTCGTCCTCAGAAGAAGAAGATGGAAGAAGAGCAGAGATTTATTAGCCAGATGCAAAAAGGTGAGGAAGTTTTCACTAAGTCTGGAATGATCGGAACAATCTATGGACTAACAGACAAGGTTGTAACTCTTGAAATCGAGGGTGGTCAAAAAGTTAAATTTTTAAGAAACCAAATTGGTGGTTCTACAAAGATTCTTAACGAATCTCCAGAGGCCAAAAAGTAAGAGGTAATACCGTGTTTGGACTTGGTGTTGGCGAAATCGTCATAATTTTATTCATTGCATTAATCTTCATAGGCCCTAAGAAATTGCCTGAGCTGGCAAGAGGACTAGGAAAGGGAATGCGTGAATTTCAAAATGCTGCACGTGGTCTTCAAGAACATGTAACTAATCCTGTTAATGAAACCAAAGACCAGATCACTGATATGGTAAATCCTGTTAAGGAGGCGAAGGATGAATCCTCTGCCTCCAACTCAAAAGAATCTGTTCAGAGCGAGAAAAAATAAAACTCGCTCTATCATTTAGTTGTTTGCTCAAATGACTAAAATTGTTTAACATTTTATAAGTGCTTAAGTTTAGGCAAGTGTCCTCGCTTTTATTTTAAAAGTGCGGACTTTTATTGTGTTCAGAACAATTACTAACTAAATATAAAAGGTGAATTTAATGAATCGCAGTTGGTGGTATCGTTTTAGTTTATTACTGTTCCTGTCTATTGTTGCGATAATGGCAGTGATCCCGACATTCTTTGGCTTCGACCCTGAAAAGTCAGAGTTTCCAGTTAAGTCAAAAATCAATTTAGGCCTTGACCTTCAAGGTGGTCTTTATATGGTTTTGGGAATTGATTTTAACAAAGTCTATAGAGATGAAGTTAAGAACTACATCAAGAAAGTGGAAAAGACTTTGGCCGATGAGGGGATTGGATCTCAAATCGGAGAGTTAAGTGTTATTGATCCTGAGGATCCTAAGCATACGTTGACACTTTCCAATGTAGGTCAGCTTGAAGCGGCAACAGATAAAATCGATGAATTTTACTCATTTCCTCTAAGACTTGTTGGTAGCGAAGGCACAACTCTTACTTATGCTCTTGGAAGAGAGTTTAAAGAAGATATTGAAGATAACGCTGTTAAAAAGTCTATTGAGGTTATTAGAAACAGAATTGACGAGTTTGGTGTTACCGAGCCTGAGATTGTTTCTCTTGGAGAGGACAGAATTGTTGTTCAGCTTCCAGGTGTAAAAGATATTGAAAGAGCAAAAGACCTTATCGGAAAAACTGCAAAACTTTCTTTTAGAATTGTTAACGAAGAAGTAAACCCTGCAACTCTTCAAACATGGATGGAAACTTCTGAAAAAGATGGCCTAGTTTACAAGAGAGGCCAGAGGTTTTCTGAATACGCACTTCAGATGAATCAAAAGTTTAAAGACGAAATTCCAAATGGCTTTGAACTTGTTTTCAAGAAGATTCTAAACCCTGGAAATAATGAGGTTGAACAGTTAATTCCTTACGTTGTTGAGTCTACTCCAAGTGTTACTGGGGAAGAAATTCAAGACGCTGTTGTAAGAATTGACCCTCAAGACAATCAACCATATGTTGGAATCACTTTTAAGAGTCAAGGTGCAAAGCTTTTTGAGCAAGTTACTGGCGACAACATTGGAAAAAGATTGGCAATTATCCTTGATAACAATGTTTACTCTGATCCAGTTATCCAATCAAGAATTGGAGGCGGGAACGCGCAAATTACTTTAGGGCAAGGAAATTATAACGATCTTTTAAAAGAGGCGAGAGACTTGTCTTTGGTTTTAAGAGCGGGTGCTTTACCTGTTGAGTTGGAATTCCAAGAGCAAAGAATCGTTGGTCCTTCACTAGGTGCTGACTCAATCGAAAAAGCTGAGACAGCTGGTCTTATTGGAGCATTCATTGTTCTATTGTTCATTATTATTTACTACAAGATTTCTGGTGTGCTTGCTATCAAAGCTTTAGCACTTAACGTGATCTTTGTTCTAGCTTGTCTTGTTGGACTTGAAGCAACACTTACTCTTCCTGGTATTGCCGGGATCGTATTGACTGTAGGTATGGCGATTGACGGCAATATCATTATCTTTGAGAGAATCAAAGAAGAGTTGGCCATTGGAACTCCTGCAAGAGAGGCGGTTGCAACTGGATTCTCTAGAGCTTTCTGGACTATTCTTGATGCCAACTTAACTACTGCTGTTGCGGGGCTTATGCTTTTGAACTTCGGTACAGGGCCTATTAGAGGCTTTGCGGTAACTCTTCTTATTGGTATCGCTTGTACTGTGTACACTTCTTACTTTGTAAGTAGGTTGTACTTTGAGTTCTATATGGCCAGAAACGGTGGCAAAAAAGTAAGCATTTAAAAAGGATTTAAAAAATGAGCAAGTTTAATATTAGTTTTGTTTCTAAATTTCCTGTCTCTGTGGTTTTATCCGCAGTGCTGGTTATAGGTTCACTTTCCTTGTTCTTCTCTAAGGGTCTAAACTATGGTGTAGATTTTAGAGGGGGGGCGGAGATTCAAGTTGCATTTGAAAAAGAAACTCAACTGGAAGAGTTGAGAAGTTCTTTGGATGCCAATAAGTTTGATTCATCTTCTGTTCAAAGAATCGGTTCAGAGAGTCAAAATGAGTTTCTAGTAAAGGTTGCTTCTAACGAGGCCAACCTTAACCAAGTAACTGATCAAATCACGAAAATGCTTCAGAAAGATTTCAGTGATAAGGGCTCTGAAATTTTAAAGACTGATATCGTTGGTCCTAAGGCCGGTGAGCAGTTAAGAATCTCAGGCTTTCAAGCTATGGCATGGGCGTTGTTGATGATCATGATTTATATCGCTCTTAGATTTGATTATAAATATTCTCCAGGTGCGATTGTGGCACTCTTGCATGACGTTATCATCATCGTTGGTATCTTCTCACTTCTTGGCAAGGAATTTAGTCTTCAAATCGTAGGTGCCCTTCTTGCAGTAATTGGTTACTCTGTAAACGATACGGTTGTTGTTTATGACCGTGTACGTGAGCATGAAGAAAAGTATAGCTCAAGAACTCTTAAAGAGCAGATTAATGGTGCTCTTAACGAAACTCTGACTAGAACGATTCTCACATCAATCACCACCTTGATTGTTGCGGGTGTAATGTACTTTATGGGCGGCGGTATTATTCAAGATTTCTTCTTTGCAATCTGTATCGGTGTAATTGTTGGTACTTATTCTTCAATCTTTGTTGCGGCACCAACAGTTCTTTTCTTTGACAAAATCACCGGAAAGAAGGGTGATGCAGCTTAATTTTTTAATTCTATTTTTAGGCCTTGTTGTTTTCTCTCCTGTTTTTGGACAGGAGAGTGATGAGGCCTATAAAGAAAGAGTTCTCAAAGAATATTCAAAAAGATCTGCTCCCATGGAAGAGTCACAAATTGACGAAGTCATTGAGCAGGACATCGCCGAAGCTCCCGAAGATTTCAATGAGCCTGAACCATCAAATGTAAAAATCCAAGATTCTTTTTTAACTAAAATCATGAATAAGGGAGCGAAGGAGTATGTTAGACGCTTTCTTAATCAAAATCCGTTTTCAAATATGTCTAGGTCCGAGCTGAGATCGCTTGTTTTAGCAAGACTTGAGGGACAGCCTTTTGGAAACTTTTTAAAGGAGAGACCTAAGTTTTTGGATATGTTTGTGGATATCCTGCGCGATAGAAAAGCTCTTCCTTCTCTTATCGGCATGATCAACAAACCTGAAAAGGTTAAAAACTACGGAATTGTATTAATCTGTGTGATTGTAAGTGTTTTCTTTCTGAATCTTATGAATAGCAAAGGAAATATCTTTAGAAGGATCTTGGTGAAGATGTCCATTGGTATTGCTGCGTTTGCTGCCAATGTTATTTCATTCTATGTGATCTTCAAGGATGAGGTTACACCCACCCTTGATATAATCTTAAAGTATTATCATTTATAAGTTTTAAATTTTTGGAACACAACCAATCCTCTTATCATGAGGAGGGAATGTGTTGGTGGCATCATTTGCATTGTCTTGAACATTTGTGCCATCACAAGAGAGCTCATCGGGTCTTTTGACTGTATATGTTCTTTGGTGAGACTTCTTTATAAAAGGAGAGTCTGGATCTGCTGGCCAGTAAAATTGAACTTTCTTCCCGGCCACTGTGTTGTCGTTAGGCTGGAAGTGGGTGCCATTTTCTTTATAGAACCAAATCTTTTTTAGAACCGTTTCTGTGATGAGAATGTAGTCACACTCGTTTTCTTGTTTTGCAATGTAGAGTCCTTCCGTATCATGGCCTACAACTTCTTTCATTGCTGAGAACAGTGGGTTTTCAGAGTTGTAGTGTAGGGCGGTTGGGCAATATGCTTTAAATGTGGTGTCGTCCACGTAAGGAAGCATGTAGTAACCAAGTTGTTTTTGTTGAGGTTCAGATGTCTGTCCGTCAGAGTTTGTAATTGGTGGCCCATTGTAATACTCAAGAGGGAAGAAGACACTTGGAGGTGTATCTACTGTATACCCTTGATCTTCAATTTTTTGTTGAAGGATTTTGTGAATCTCTATTGTTGTACCATTCTCTGTGCCGTCTAGGTCAAAGAATCTAGGATCCCATTTGCTCCAAACAGTAAACTGTCCAGGTGTCTCCTCCAGAAGAGGATCATTAATAGGAGTTGTTCCATATATCAAAAAGTCGTGGCAAAAGATATTTGAATAGGTCTCTGGAAGCGGATCTGGCCTGTCTTCATTTGTGAAGTAATAGTGACTTCTGGCCGCTGAGTCAAAAAAGGCCTGTCCAGTTCCTTCTTCAGTTGAGACTGTTCTATTTAAGCATGTGTATTGATTGACTGGCATTGTGGCCAGAGGCCCACCAACTGGATCAGTGATTCTAGCAGATAGTTTTCTTACTTGAATAGTGTTTGAGCTGGCCCCGCTTTGAACTTCGGCAATATTAAGTCTGTAGGTCTTATCTGGGTCTAGTAAAGCAATATCTATCTTAAGAGTAGTGTTGCCGGAAGTTGGCTGCTCCATTGTTAAAGCACCGGTGACACCATTTTCATCTTTTACTTGGGCCTGGCAAGCTGCCTGTTCCTGAATTTGTTCAACTTCTTCTGTTTCAGGATTTATATAGGAGAGGGGTTTTGAACACCAACCAGCCAAATCTACAAGAGAAGAGGTCTCAATTTCTTCATTTACGGTTACATCTACATATAAGAATTCTTCGGCGTGATTTTTACCTTCGCAAAAGCTTGTGCAATCTGCACCGAGTGTAATGGCCTCGCCAGCTCTACATCCACAAAAGCCAGACTGAAGAAACACTGCACCATCGGGCCTCGTGGGAAGTTCAAATACCTTGTCGTCAGTGGTGTCGTCATCACCACCGGTAATTAAATCCTGGTAAGGGTTCAGAGTTGGACGCTGTAGTGACTCGTCCTCCAAGCAGGAAGCGGTCAAAAGACAGATAAATAGGGCATAGATAAGTTTTTTCATAATATTCTTAACACCTTATCGACTACCAGCGTCAGTTATTTAATATTTTAGCTTAATAAATTTGCCATTTGGCCGTATAATCGTAATAACGGTAGGTTAGGAGAGACTTTGATTTACAGAGTCTTGGAAGTTGCCAAGTAATTGAGCAAATATTGATTACTAAACTAATGTTTTTCAGTTTAGTGACCGATATAAGTATCAAATATTACATATTGCACGAGCAAGGAGAGAGATTATGACTAAAGCTGATTTGATTGCCGTAATTGAAAAACAGGCAAACCTAAATCCAAAGCAGGCAGAGAAAGTTGTTAACATCGCTTTTGATACTATGATTCAAGCTCTTTATGACGACGAAAGAATTGAGATTAGAGGTTTTGGATCTTTTGCAAACAGAAACTATAAGGCCTATGAAGGAAGAAATCCAAAGACTGGTAAAGTAGTTAAGGTAGATCCTAAAAAGGTGCCATTCTTTAAAGTTGGAAAAGAACTTAAAGAAATGGTGGATGCGGGCAAAGAAAAATATGTAATCAGAGAAGCTTAGATCTCAACATAGTCTTAAAAAAAATCTTTATTATATTGAGAGGGAGGCCTTGGGGCTTCCCTTTTTAGTTTGAGCTTGGCACAATAAATTAATAACTTGGAGGATATATGAAAAAGTTTTTGATGGGTGCTGAGAGCTACTCGAACATGCACAACCTGGGGTTGTTGTTATTTAGATTATACGTTGGTTTTACAATGGCCTTTGCCCACGGACTTGGAAAAATGCCACCAAAGCCAGCATTTATGGGATTTGTAGGCTCTTTAGGCCTTCCTGCTCCAGAGCTTATGGCATGGCTTGCCGCTATAGCTGAATTTGGCGGCGG
>Ga0208568_1000698_pt1 | contig 12128 bp, 11 predicted proteins | sample DeeseametaMP2969_FD_184165 | JGI IMG/M metagenome (GOLD analysis project Ga0208568, IMG submission 184165) | Marine microbial communities from the Deep Atlantic Ocean - MP2969 (SPAdes) | ecosystem: Environmental > Aquatic > Marine > Oceanic | place: South of Funchal, North Atlantic Ocean... | reverse complement strand
TTCAGCAAATTGATATAACATCTATGACTCACTCAATTGTTTTAACTTTGAGCAAACATCAAATCTATCTGCCTAGAGAATGGTTCATAATCTTTAGAGCGTTGATGACACTTGATGGGGTAGGAAAGTCTATAAATATTGACCTTAATATTTTTGAAATCCTCGATGAACAAATTAAAGATGTGATGAAGGACTTGGTATCAAAGGAGTCCCTAATGGAGGATGCTCTGTGGATTGGAAGGGATGCTGTGAACAGTGCGCGAATCATTCCAAGACATCTTAGGTGGCTATTAAAAGAATTTGCCCGAAAGAAATATATCTTAGACATAAAGCTCAATGGCATTCAAAAAGAAATTAAGCTTATTTCTAATGGAATCTATTTTTTAGGGATGATGATCTTTGCTGCTACATTAGTTTTCTCTGGCGTATTTCTTTTAAAGGAAAGCGACTATCAAAAACTATCAAATATTCCCGCAATTGTTTATATCCTATGGGCATTGGCCGGAGCGACAATAATTCAGGCAAGCGTATTCTTTAGACAAAAATAAACTATATACTATCAAGTCCACTTATATATATCGGAGATAAGTCTTTTAGCTCTTCAAATCTATTGGGGCCAAGAACTCCTTGAAGAAACTCCTCTGTATCCAACTCATAACTGTTTGCTTGAAACTTGAAGCTGATATTTTCTTTTATTGAAAAAACTTCTATTCTCTCGTTTGTAAGCAACCTAATTGCTCTTTTGAATTGTTGGTGCTGTCCAATTCTGGCGAGGCATCCAAATAAATCAATGCTGCTTTTGAGCTTTACTGGGGACCAAATTTTTCCAAATGTCCTCATTTCATCTAAATCTGAAAGGTGTGCAAATTCATGAATGACGCCTTGAAGATCTTGACCCTTATTAATAAAAAAGTAATTTGTTATTTCTTGATCGCTAGCTTTGATAAAGAGATTAGAACTTTTTATATCTGCGAGTATTCGCCAATCCTCTAGAGTACGTCTCAGGCGAAAATCATTAGAGTTTTGGTAAAGTTGTTGAATACATTCAAGTTCGTGATCCGAAAGCTTGGCAAGAGTGGTTTCGTAGAAACTAGAAAACCCTGAAGTCTTGGATACTTCATATAAATCGATGCATGGGAAAAATCCAAGCTTCTTATACATCTGAACCTTATCGCTCCACAAAATTTGTAAAGCAACATCACTGTATTGTTTGAGAATATGATTAAGAATCGTGAAACTATAACCCTTGCCTCTATGAGACTCGTCCACGGCCACTCCACCAACTAATAAAACATTTATGTCTGCATTGCCAACGGCTAACTTTCTAACCATACAGCCGCTATGAGCAATTACTTGATCTTGTTCTGATATTAAAATCCAGCAATTCTCTAGGTTTCGCTTTTCTACAAGTGGAAAAAAATCTTCTTGAAAACTGTTTTGTGATGAGTATTGAAAGCAGCGCTCTATTAAGTCGATAGTGTCCGTAAATTTGTCGGGACGTGTAGCCAAATTAGTCAGTTCCAAAGGTGCTCCTTCTAATACTTTGCTAAATTTTAAGACATATTTTGGGAGGAGGCAAATTTTGCCGTAGCCTAAGTGTTTGATTTTATAGTGATTTTTCCGTTTTTATGCTGTGGGTGAAAATTGTCTAATTATTTTACGATTTTTCTAAAGGCTTAGGGAGTTTTGACGAAAAGCTTAGTGACGGTTAATTCAACGGAATTTTCGTCGCCACTGCCACGGAAGGCAATGGGTCCCGTATCAAGGAGGATTAATATGGGTTTACGTATTAACACCAATGTTTCGTCTCTAAATGCGCAAAGGAACTTGCACAAAACGAGACTTGGAATGCAGAAGACTTTGGAACAATTGTCTTCAGGTCAAAGAATTAACCGAGCTGGCGATGACGCTGCAGGTTTAGCAATCTCAGAAAACTTAAAAGCACAAATTAGAGGTTTAGGTCAAGCTGAAAGAAACGCAGCTGACGGTATCTCTCTAGTTCAAATCGCGGAAGGCGGGCTTACAGAAGTTTCAAACATCCTTATTAGACTTAGAGAGCTTGCGGTACAAGCAGCTTCAGACACCATCGGTTCAACAGAAAGAAAATTCTTAAACGTTGAATTTGAGCAATTGGTATCTGAAATGGATCGTATTGCAAATTCTACAGAATTTAACCGAGTTCCACTTCTAAACGGAACTGGAGCTGTATTTGATATTCAAATTGGAACAAGAAACGATCCTTTAAGTGACAGACTTACATTTGACGCTTCCAGCGCGGATGTAAATGTTGCAGCTCTAGGACTGAACTTGGCATCAGTTGCAGACAAAATCTCTGCACAGAACTCACTATCGGCCATCGATCAAGCAATTGTTTCGGTTTCCGGCATTAGAGCTGACTTTGGTGCACTTCAAAACAGACTTCAATCTACGGTTAACAACATTCAAATTAGTGTTGAAAACCTAAGTGCCGCAAACTCCCGTGTTAGAGACACAGATGTGGCAAGTGCAACTGCTGAGTTGACTAAAAACAATATCTTGATGCAGGCGGGGACTTCCGTTCTAGCTCAAGCGAACCAGTCAACAACAAGTGCGTTGAACCTGATTCAAGCGGCAGCAAGCTAATAGCCTAAGGGCCTAGCTCGCTACCAAAAAATGATGTAAAAAATCCTGCAACCGTTAATGATTTAATTAACGACTTACGTGGAAATGTGTGACGTCGTAAGTGGTTTAGCAAAGTTGGCATGTAAACAAATAGAGTCAACTAATAACAACTTAAGAGCATGATGCTCGAATTTTTAAACAGGAGGTTTATATGTATAACGACGGAGCTTAATTATGGGATTAAGAGTAAATACAAACGTGGCGAGTCTTTCGGCTCAAAGAGCACTAGGCAAAACCACAAGAGATTTAAATAGTAACTTGAGAAAATTGTCTTCTGGATCGAGAATAACTCGAGCAGCAGACGACGCCGCAGGATTGGCGATTAGTGAGAAATTAAAATCGCAAATCCGAAGCATACAACAAGCAAAGAGGAACGCGGAAGATGGCATTTCACTTGTACAAACAGCAGAAGGCGGACTATCGGAGATATCAAATATTATCATCCGATTGCGCGAGCTGGCAGTGCAATCAGCCTCTGACACGGTCGGAGACACTGAGAGAAGCTTCTCAAACATCGAATTTGAGCAGCTTAAAGAGGAGATTCAAAGGATCTCTAAATCCTCAGAGTTCAATGGCACGAAATTGCTTGATGGAGAAGGCGGAGTTCTTGAGATTCAAATTGGAGCAAACAACAATCCGTTTAATGACAGGCTTAAATATGACGGCTCTATCATTAACTCGACTCTTGAGTCACTTGGATTGTCGGCTGAATCTGTGGCAACACAAGAGAATGCCCAAATGTCTCTCCAAAGACTTGACGACGCTTTGGTTCAAGTCAACGGATTTCGAGCTGAACTTGGTGCTCTTCAAAATAGACTTACCTCAGTTGGAAACAATTTGGGTGTCACTGAAGAGAACTTTTCTCAGGCCAATTCAAGGATTAGAGATGTCGATGTGGCAGCCGAAACAGCTAAACTGACTAAGAACCAAATTCTTAATCAAGCAGGTGTTTCAGTGTTGTCCCAAGCGAATCAAGCGCCAAACTTTGCGCTAAAACTACTAGGCTAATGTCACACACTACCACGAAACCTTGCCGCGAATGCGGCAAGGTTTTTTATATTTCCCCAAATTGAAATTAACCCGACTTATTTGATTCCGGCCTCATTTTCCTCATGTCTAAAAATGCTCTAAGGGGCTAAAATAGTTCTTATGAATACAAAAAAGACCATTTTGATCTTTGGAATTTCATCTTTTCTAGGGTCAAACCTTGCTGAACAACTTAAAGAGGATTATAGGGTTGTGGGAACCTACTTTTCCACGCCTGTTGATTTACCGGGAATTCTTTCTATAAAGTGCGATGTTCACGACAAAGACATGGTCCAAAAGGTCGTCTTCTTATTTAAACCCGATGTGACCATTTACTCCGTCGGCCTTAGCGATATGAATTCATGCCAAAAGTTTCCTAAGGTTGCAGATGCTTTAAATACTGCCGGAGTGTTTAATGTTTCATCGGCCTCTGAGAGGTATAAATCAAAGTTTGTATATTTTTCTACAAGCTTTATTTTTTCGGGTGAAAACACTCTATTTAAAGAAAATGACACTCCAATGCCTTCAAGTGTGTATGGAAATACTGTGGCATCTGCAGAATTTTATATTCAAAAGTCATGCCTAAATTATTTGATATTTAGATGTGCTCCTATTATGGGGCGGTCATACAACCCACACGATTTAACCTGGCTTGAAACAGTAGAGAGGTTGAATTTCAAAGGTGAAAAAATTGTCTGCGACACCAAGATAAATCATGGTTATATTGATGTTTGGACAGTTGCAGAGTTGTTTAAAAAAGCAATAGATCTCAACATCACAAATAGGTTATTTCAAGTTAGCTCTAAAGATCTAGCTAATAGGTACGACTTCACAAAGAGTTACTTAGAGAAAAGTGGGGGGGACGTGTCCCTTTTGAGCAAAGGGGATTGGCAGTTTCCACGAACGGAGAATCGAATAGCTCTTCAAAACCTTGGTGAAGAGATGTTCTTTGCTATGGACACTGAAAATGTTGAAGCAAGTTTTGGCCTAGTAATGCCGACTTGGGATCAAGTTGCAGAAAATATTTACCAAAGATTTATGGGGAAAGTTTCTTCCAAAAAAGTCGCTCAAAGCTCAGGCGTTAAATTTATCTAGAACTGTGTTTGATAAATTCCGTGAGGTAGTGCTTTACCAATGCATCCAAATTAATGGATTCACCCTTAAATTTCCATACGATATTATTAAATGGTCCAACATGTGCTTTGATTTCGTGAATTCTTCTTGAGGATCCTTCATCAAAGTTTAGTCTTGCGGCAAAGGCGCCGCCTGTGTTTGAAAGGAAGCCGATTGATATGACGTCTTCGCTTCTTCTTGCAACAACAAGCTTTAAGGTGTTTCGATACAGCATGAAATCATTCACAGTATTGGATATCTTAAACATTTTAATTGAGCTTGAGTTGTCTCTACTGCCTCTAAACTCATTGAACTTTGTAGTGTAAATTTCAAAAAGCTCTTTAAGACTTTCCATTAGCTCAATAGATGACTCTTCTAGAAGACGTAGAGGGTTTAGATGGTCGTTGAAGTTAATAACCCCAGATTCTTCCATATTAATCTCGTCCAATGCGAGGTTCTCAATCCAAGTTGTTGAAATTTTATTTACAGGGGTTTTTTCCATATTAAAATCATCAAGGTATTTGCAAGAAGTGTCAAGCACCTGAAAAGAGGGAACAGAAATGAAGACCTGGGGGGAAGACTTCGGTTTCGCGCCCCTTCAAAGAAGGTGGGCGCAATTAGTAATCACTTTAGGCTTCCCATTTATCAATCGCAATTCCACGATTGTTGGGCATGCTCACTGTGATCAGGGACAGCTCCCGAAAAATACATTGTAGGGCGAAACTCGTATTATGCTTCGTCCCCCAAGTCTAGGTATACTATAGCAGATTTTTGGCAAGGTTGTTACAGGGAAAACGACTTGAACATTGTTGTATCCATATAAATACAGCTAGTTACCTTTTTTTTTGTGTTGTGCTGCGTTGTTTTTGGGCTCAATAACTGATATAATTAATAAAAAAGGAAATAACCTTTAAAGTTTTTAAGGGCTCCACCCGAAAAGTAAATGTATCCAATAGAGAGGAGCTGACTATGAAAAATAAAATTGTAGAATTTCTCAAAGATGAGAGCGGACAAACTTCCACCGAATATATCCTTCTTGTGGCTGTTGTTGCAGTTATTATTTTAAAATTCAAAGATACTTTGAAAGATAAGCTTGATGGGCTTATCGAAGGTGTTTTCAACAAGGCCAACGAAGAGCTTGGAAACCTTTAAGGTTTTGATTAGAGTTTTAAAGGCAATTTTTTCTCTATTGGGTAAACACACTCCAGATCTTCTATAATTAAAGCATGAAAAAGCTTAATAAATTCAACCAAGGTGGTCAGGCCTTGGTTGAATACCTTTTCGCGCTTATGTTCCTTATACTCATTTCAACAAAGTTATTGGGCTCATTTACTGATTTTATGCGAGATTCGTTTGGCAATTTGGCCCACGTCATGACTATGAACCTTATGACAGGAACTTGCGAAAGCCAATGCTTTTGGAATGGCTATCGAAATGGGTTTAGACAGTGATCCCATGGCCTGTATACCTTTTTATTCTCATTGAGTTGATAGTTGTCTCCTACGGAGATATTAGAACCAACAAAATTCCTAATTTGTGGTCCTTCTTAAATCTTGGGGCGTTTGCGACCTTACTGATTGTGGCACCGCAGTACTATTCATTGGAACCCCAAACATTTATGTATTCAGGCGCGTTTTTATTTGTAGGATTTATTTTGTTCTTACTAAATATAATGGGAGGAGGGGATTCAAAGTTTCTATTTACCTTCTTTTTGTTGGTTCCGATGCCTTTACAAGACAGAGTCTTTTATTACTTGTTGCTTTCCACGGTTTTAATTGGGACCTTTTTATTAATCCAAAATACTCTAGGCAACTGGAATACATTGGTTAATGCACTAAAAATAAAAGACATAAAGACGGTAAAAAGTTGCTTCGGTACTAAATTTTCTTATGCGCCTGTTATACTGGTTGCATGGTTATGGATGGGATTAAGTATAAAGAGCACATTTTAGATCAGTCAGGTCAGACATTAGTGGAGTACATATTACTGCTTGCCGTTGTTGTTTCCTTGACCACCTTTGTATTTAAATCTGATTATTGGCAATCTTACTTTGGACCTGATGGCAGATTTGACTCTGTTTTTAGAGCAAGAATAGAGTACTCCTACAGACATGCACTTGGAGGAAATGATTTTTACTCACAACCAAACTATGGAGATCGAAATCACGACTCGTACTATGGCAATGGAAACACAAGGTTCTTTAGACCAAGAGAGGCATACCCTGCCAACTAACCAGAGTGGCCAGGCCTCGATTGAATTTATTTTGACCTTTGCTTTTGGCATTGGGATGTCACTATTATTTGTGAGCTTGGCCATAAATATGACACGTGGCTATCTTGTTCACTATGCAAACTTCATGGCATCGAGAACTTTTCTCTCTTATGATAGTGGAAGTACAAATACTGTGGAAGCTAGTTTGGCGTCAGCGGCCAATAGGGCAAGAGATACTTTTAATAAGTATCCTCTTGCATCATTTGATATTCAAGCAACCTTTAAAGTCAATGTACCTATTGAAAATTCTCAGGCAATGTCAGGCTCTACTGCAATATTCAGCGAAAGGACGACACCATTAAATCTAGTTGGGGGAACTAACGAAGCGACTCTGCTTTCAGAATCATTTTTAGGTAAGGAGCCAGTAAGGCTTCAGTGTCTTCGAAGTACTTGTGGAGCTATGGGGCTTGGAGGTTGTGGCTCTGTGATGGACGTAACGGTGTTTGATAATGGCTGTTGAAAAGAGAATCCTCAACGAAAAAGGACAGGCCTTAATGGAGTTTGTTCTATTTCTGCCATTTTTGCTGATGATGTACTCAGTAACGATGAGTATTGCCAACTCTATAAATGCATCAATAAATCAGCAAAAAGTAACGAGGTCTTATTTTTATTACCGTCTTCAAAACAATTCGTCCGCACCCGTTGCCTACAGAGGAGAGGCTCCCGCACCATTTAATAGATTTGGTCAACATGTGAACCTTTGGGGTGAGAGAGAAATTGGAGACGTTCCGCTTGCAGCGTGCTTTAAGTTGAATATTCCACTTGGGAATAGAGAAGAAGACTCCTGTGAAGATAGCTATGAGTCCTCAACAACTCAATATATAAGAGTTGGCACTGTATATGGCATTTGTGGTGCAACATATGTGAGGGAAGGTGCCAACCTTGTAAGACTTCCTAATATCTCTCTCACAGGTTCTCAAATATCTTCTCCTGCCGAAGTAATTGACCAAAGAAGTTGCATTACCATGTAAGCATGGAGTTTTCTTCCTCCATATCGTTAAGCCCTTGAAAATTATAAAATAAAATGGAAACCAACGTTTGTTGAAAAGGAAAGTTTATGAATAGCAGAGCTTTCACGCTTAGTCTTTTAATCGCCGGGATAGCCATGTTTATGGTTTACTCTTATATAGATGGGGTTGAGTCTGGATTTAAAGAACAATATGGAAGTGAGGTTCCCGTTCTTGTCGCAAAGACAGATATCAAAGAACTTGAACTTATTGATGATCGAAAAGTAACTCTCATAAATGTTCCACAAAAGTTCAAAATGCCTGGCTCTTTTAACAGCCCTGAAGAGGTTTATAATACGATTGCAGCTGTTCCAATTAAAGAGGGAGAACAAATCACCAAGCCTAGAGTAACTTGGCCTGGGGAGAGGACTGGATTATCAAGACAAATTAGCGTTGGCAAAAGGGGATTCAGTGTCCAGGTTGATGAGCAACAGGCAGTAAGTCGTCTAATCAAACCTGGAGATAGGGTTGATGTTCTAACTATGGTTGACTACGCTGGCGGTAGAAAAGAAATGTTAAAAGTTAAAACGGTTCTTCAGGATGTTTATGTTCTTGCAACGGGAAAGTATGTAACTAAAGAAATACCCATGATTGGTAACAAAATTGATAAAGAGGTTAAGGCCATGAACCTTAACACTTATACAAACTTCAATACAGTCACATTGGAGTTAACGCCTTATGAAGTGCAAAAGCTAATTTTTCTAATTACTGCTGGAAATGGAATTTTCCTCTCTCTTAGAAATAATGATGACAAAACTATTGAGAGAATTTCTGGTACCAGACTTTTTGATGTTCTGGGTGAAGATGCCGCTGAAGCAAAGGCTTACTTCGCGGAACAAGCAGACAGAAGAAGACAATAGGATTTATGAAGTTAATTGCAATATTAGGTTTATTTATTTCCCTTATATCTTTTGCACAAGTTGCAGAGATAAAGGAAACGCCACTGGAAGTGGCAATTGGAATTGATGAGATTGTAAAGCTTGATTACAAGTTTAATACAAAAGTTTCGGTGGGAGATCAAAGCAAACTTCGACTGATTTTATCTCCTGCCAAACAAGAAATAACTTTTAGAGGAGTTAAACCAGGAAAAACGTCTGTAACTATTAGAGACGGCTCTGGTGATATTCGTGACAAGTATATCGTAACTGTAACTTCGGATGGAAAATCCAATGTCGTGCGAGAACTTAGGGATCTGCTTGGAGAAGTTGAAGGTATCGAAATTGGCATTAAAGGTGGCAAGGTCGTTCTTGAAGGTGCGATTGTTGTCCCTGATGATATTGGCCGAATTGCAACGGTACTTGCGGCCTATCCAGACGTGCTTCCCCTTATAGAGATGTCCAAGCAAACTCAAAGAATCATCGCTAGAAAAATGCAAGATGAAATCAACCGAAATAGCATGAAAGATGTTCGGGTTAGAGTTGTCAATAAAGACTATTGGCTTGAGGGTGTTGTAAATAGTGCTGCAAAGAAGGAGCTTGCAACAGAGATTGCCCAAGGACTTATCCCAGGAAACATTCAAAGTTTGGCAAGAGCTCAAGGTGGTGAAAGGTTCCGGGAAACTGAAGTTGGGGAACTTGTTAATCATATTGCTGTTAACGAAAAAAAAGATCCTGCACCGCCACCGAAGCTTATTAAGGTAACATCCCAGTTCGTTGAACTGACTAAAGACTACCAAAAGATTTTTGCCTTCCAATGGAATCCTCTGATGAATCAATCAGGAAGCATCTCGTTTGGTAAGAGTGAAGAAGGGGGAATTGTTACAGAAAGTGATGGCACTCTTTCAGGAACAATTTCAAACCTTTTTCCAAAATTGAGTAGTGCCAAATCTGCTGGGTATGCACGTGTTATCCAGTCCGGGATGATTGTGACTCAAGAGAATCAGGAGGCCACAATCAATAAAACTAGAGAAATTCCAATACAGGTTGGTTCGGGGGAATTTGCTCAAGCTGATAAAACGACACTTACATATACCATGAAGGTAACTCCTTCTGTGGGCGAGGGAGAGAACGTCTTCCTTAGAGGTTTAAGTGTAACCGTTGCCTTACCGGGAAGTGATGCTTCTGGTGGACAACCTACATCGATTCAAAACTCAATCACAACTAATCTGGTTGTGAAGTCAAAGGAATCGGCGGCAATTGGTGGCATTGTTCAAAACTCATCAAGTACAAACTATGACAAAAACCTTCCTAGCGGAGGAACTTCCGGTGTGAGTGGGGATGAAGAAGGAAGCTCGGTATTGTTCAACTTGCTAAGAAGTAAGGGTTACAACACTTCCAAGTCGCAGTTTGTAGTTTTCATTACTCCTGAAGTCGTTCAATCAGCAGCAACAGGAACTGAAGAAATTAGAAAAAAGTTTAGGAAAAGGCAGAGATAACATGGCCGGACATATCATCAGCATTGTTGGAGGAAAGGGCGGAGTTGGGAAATCTCAATTTGCAGCCAACCTCGCCTTTGCCTTTGCATCAGAGAATAGGCAAAAGGCCTTGTTGTTGGATTTTGACCAAAAGGCCTGTGGTGACCAAGGACTTATTACTGGGATTAAGAGTAAGAAGACCGTTAAGGAACTAAGCGAATTTAGCGGTGCCATTGATCCTAAATCTATTAACATGTTCGTTGGAATGCATAAGGCCGGTGTTCATTTTATAGGGATGCCTAGTGACAGAACTACTGCTGAACAAGTAAACCCTGAAGGACTAGGAAAGTTCTTAAAGGCCGTAACAAGCCTGTACGCTGTTACAATAATTGATGTTGGAAGTGAGCTTAACGAATTGGCGCTTAAGGCCTTAGAGTATTCCACCATGATAAGCATCGTGGTTACACCTGACTTGTTGGCCGCAAATCAATCAAAAAGGCTCTACTCAGAGCTTGCGACGCTTTTATTTCCAAAGGAAATGATCCAAGTTGTGATGAATCAATATCAAAAAGGCCATCCCGTTGGACCAGATGTTGTGGGAAGACAAATCGGAAAGCCCGTGTTTGGAGTTGTTCCCAGAGACGACCAGACATGTGCTAGAGCACTAAGCTCATCAACTCCACTAATGACCATTGCCAAAAACTCACCCTTTGCTCAAGGTGTTGTAGATATTGTTAGGAAATTAAAACAAAAAAATGTTTTAAAATCATTAGAGAGACTTAAAAAACCGGAAGGCACGGCAGCGACAAAGAATAAGTCGGAGAGTTCTACTACACGCTCTGGGAAGGATCCTTGGACAGAGTTGAAATCTAGAATTCACAAATCTCTTGTTGAAGAGATGGATATGAAAAAACAAGATGACAGTGATCCAAAAGCTCAAATCATCCTGCGAGAAAAAACGAAAAAGCTTGTTGTAGAACTTCTAGGCAAAGAGGATACAAAAACCCTCCTAAAGGGTCGTGAAGATATGAACCGGATAGTTAAGGAAATTCTTGATGAGGCCCTGGGGCTTGGACCGCTAGAGGATATGCTTGCTGATAAAACAATTTCAGAGATCATGGTTGTTGGCCCCAAAAAAATATATTACGAACAAGGTGGAAAGAACAAGCGAAGTGAAATTACCTTTACGAACGACCGTCAAGTACTCAATGTTATTGAAAGAATTGTTGCACCACTTGGAAGAAGAATTGATGAAAAAACCCCTTACGTAGATGCAAGACTTGCAGATGGATCCCGGGTGCATGCGATAATCCCTCCATGTGCTCTAGATGGCGGAACTATCACAATAAGAAAGTTTCCTGAGAATAGGCTAACCTACAAAGACCTTATTCAGTTTGGCTCTATGACTCAAAATATGGCCGACTTTTTGAGAATTTCTGTTGAAGCACATAGAAACATGGTCGTATCAGGTGGTACAGGCTCTGGTAAGACCACTCTAATTAATATGCTTGGCGGGTTTATTCCTGCAAATGAAAGAATTATCACCTGTGAGGATTCGGCAGAGCTTGACTTTCCACAGGATCATGTTGTTCGTCTTGAGACAAAACCTCCATCATTAGAGGGGGAAGGGGCAGTAGATATCAGGTGTTTGGTAAAACAGACACTAAGAATGAAGCCAGATAGAATTGTTGTAGGAG
>Ga0208568_1000693_pt1 | contig 12166 bp, 7 predicted proteins | sample DeeseametaMP2969_FD_184165 | JGI IMG/M metagenome (GOLD analysis project Ga0208568, IMG submission 184165) | Marine microbial communities from the Deep Atlantic Ocean - MP2969 (SPAdes) | ecosystem: Environmental > Aquatic > Marine > Oceanic | place: South of Funchal, North Atlantic Ocean... | reverse complement strand
ACAAACACCACAAGTAAGCCCATGCCAAACCCTGTGACCAACACAAAGCAAAGCACGCGAATAATAAAGTGACGACGCGCGACAAAGCGCTTGGTCACTTTAATAATATCGTTTGCATACAAGGATATAAAACACACCACCAGCAGTAATGAAATATTGTAAAGGTGTGGTTGCAGCCAGCTGCCGATTGTTAAAGCAACTGACGACAATGCCTGCAATAGACTATCCATTGTGCTCACTTAAAAGCGCAATAAGGTCAGCCTCAGTTAACACATCAATACCTAAGTCTTGTGCTTTGGTTAATTTTGAGCCTGCTTTTTCACCTGCAATCAGTGCATCCGTTTTCGCCGATACACTACCCGATACTTTTGCACCTAACGCCTGTAAACGTGCTTTTGCATCATTACGGTTAAGCTCGCTCAATGTGCCAGTCAGAACGTAGGTTAAGCCCGCTAATGGCTGCGCATCGGCACTCGGCGCGGTTAATTCTGGCCAGTGAATACCTTGCTCAACCAATGCATTTACAACCGCCATATTGTGCTCTTCGCTAAAGAAGCCACGTACATGCTTGGCAACGATTTCACCCACGTCACTTACTTCAGTTAACGCATCAACGCTTGCTTGAGTAATTTTTTCTAGCGTTAAAAAGTGGTTTGCTAAGTTTTGCGCTGTTGCTTCACCCACTTCGCGAATACCTAACGAGTATAGGAATTTAGCTAAGGTTGTTTGCTTTGCATCTTGCAGCGCATTAACTAAGTTCTTAGCAGACTTAGGACCCATTCGCTCTAGTGATTCAAAATGGCCTTGTTTAAGGATAAATAAATCAGCAGGCGTTTTGATCAGTTCACGGTCAACGAGTTGATCAACAATTTTGTCGCCTAAACCATCAACATCAAGGGCTTTACGTGACGCAAAATGTTTAATTGCTTGCTTACGCTGTGCTTGGCACACTAAGCCCCCCGTACAACGGGCAACCGCTTCACCTTCAATGCGCTCCACATGTGAGTCACAAATTGGGCAAGTCGCTGGAAATTCAATGTCTTTGGCATCGTCAGGGCGACGTTCAAGGACAACTTGGGTAATTTGCGGAATAACATCACCCGCTCGGCGAATAATCACGGTATCGCCAATTTTAACGCCTAAACGGGCAATTTCATCGCCATTGTGAAGCGTTGCGTTAGATACCGTCACGCCACCCACAAATACCGGCTCTAATCGTGCTACAGGGGTAATAGCGCCAGTGCGGCCTACCTGAAACTCAACATCAAGTAATTGGGTGATTTCTTCTTGCGCAGGGAATTTAAAAGCAATTGCCCAGCGTGGTGCGCGTGCCACAAAACCTAAACGCTCTTGGCGTTTTTTGTCGTTAACTTTAATAACCACACCGTCAATTTCGTAGGCAAGGCTACTACGACGCGTCAAGATATCTTGGTAGTAATCAAGTGCAGCTTGCTGGCCTTCAACCAGTTTTGTTTCTGGGCAAAGTGGTAAACCCCAATCGGTAAGTTTAGCAAGCTGTTGGTAATGGTCTTCTGGTAACTGCCCATCGGCAACAAGTCCAGTGCTGTAGGCATAAAACATCAGTGGACGTTTTGCTGTTACTTTAGAGTCAAGCTGACGTAAGCTACCGGCAGCAGCATTACGCGGGTTAACGAAAACTTTGTCGCCACGCTTTTCGGCTTCACTGTTTAGTTTGGCAAAACCGGCACTATCCATAAATACTTCACCGCGTACTTCAAGCTCTGCCGGGAAGTCATCGCCACGTAACTTAAGCGGCACATTACGAATTGTTTTCACGTTTTGAGTGATGTTTTCACCCACCATACCATCGCCACGGGTAGCCGCTTGAACCAAAACACCATCACGATAAATAATCGATACCGCTAAACCATCAAGCTTTGGCTCACAACAAAAAGTCAGCTCATTGTTGTCCATTAAACGCTCTTTGATACGGCGGTTAAATGCGGCAAACTCTTCTTCTGAAAAGGCATTATCAAGTGACAGCATTGGCACTTGGTGAGTGACTTGCTCAAACTTATCAAGTGCAGCGCCACCGACTTTTTGGCTTGGTGAGTCAGGGCTTTGAAACTCAGGATTAGCTTGCTCAAGGGCACTTAATTCGCGCATTAAACGGTCATATTCAGCATCAGGAATGCTAGGTGCATCCAGCACATAATAATTATGGTTATGCTCTTCTAACTGGGCACGAAGTTGGCTAATTTGCTCAAAGATAGGGCTGGACATGAAAACCTCAAAAATCTACATAAAAAAGCCACTTCGACGACTTAACGCCAAGTGGCCTAATACTTATACTCTGTGTGTGCGACTAAGCTGAAAAGCTGCGTACTTTCTCAACATACTCACGAACGCTTTCAACCGTCATTTCTTCACGGTTGCTATCTAAAATAGTTGCACCAAATTCATCGGCTAGCTTTTTAGCTGCACTGTGCAACATATTGAATGCACTTAGACCATCGCCATCACATGGTAAGGTCATAAATAAACTAACACCGGCCGTGCTGAACTGTTCCATATTATCAATATCGAACGTGCCTGGGTTATACATATTCACTAAACGGAATAACACCGGACCTGTGCCTGCTGGGTCTAAGTGACGGTTAAAGAAACCTTCTTCAGAATACTTAAAGCCTAACATATTAACAGCTGGCAATAATTGGCTGCCATCCATTGTTAAACCCTCTGGCATTTGTAAATGCACAATAATAAAATCGGTTGGAACTTGTGCATCTGCAGCAGGTTCTTCTTCAGCGTCTTGTTGCTGAGTTTCTGCTTCAGGCTCTTCAACAACCTCTTCTGACACAGCTGGTTCGTCGTGACTTTCTGCTGAGAAGCTTAAATCACCAAACTCTGGCTCATCACGCTCTTGCGATTTTGCAGTCGCAGGCTCTTGAACCTCGCTGGTCGTTTCATTTGGTTCAACCCGCTCAACTGAAGGCGTATCTGGGCTGTCCTTTTTACGCACCGACCATAAGCCGTGAATTAATAAACCACCAATGACAAATACACTGATTACGATTAAAGCCCATCTTAATTCTTCGGCCATCCCCTCACCTTTATTATTTGATATGCCTAAATTTTATGCATGTGCCATTTGCACAGCTTGTTCTATATCTACAGCGACCATACGTGATACACCTGGTTCCGCCATAGTTACACCGGTCAATCTGCCTGCCATTTCCATAGCAATCTTGTTATGACTGATATAAATAAATTGTACTGATTGTGACATCTCTTCTACCAAACGGCAAAAACGACCCACGTTCGCATCATCCAATGGCGCATCCACTTCATCTAGCATACAGAATGGAGCTGGATTGAGCCTGAATATTGAAAACACCAATGATAATGCGGTCAGCGCTTTTTCTCCACCACTAAGCAGGTGAATTGTCGAATTTTTCTTGCCCGGTGGTCTTGCCATGATGCTCACTCCACTTTCAAGTAGGTCATCACTGGTCAATTCAAGGTAAGCACTACCGCCACCAAACACTTTTGGGAATAACTCCCCAAAGTCAGTATTTACTTGTTCAAAGGTTGCCTTAAAACGGTTTTTTGTTTCTCGGTCAATTTTTTGAATCACCCCTTCAAGGGTATTTAATGCTTGTGTTAAGTCATCAAGCTGCTGATTTAAATAATCGCTGCGCTGTTTAGCCTGCTCAAACTCATCTATTGCCGCTAAGTTCACCGCGCCAAGTTCATTTAAAGCGTGCGTGGTTTTTGTCAGCCAAGTTTGCATGCTATTTAAATTGGCATTGTCAGGCAGTTCTTCAAGTACTGTTTTTAAATTTTGTTCCAGTTCTTCAAGTGGCTCTAACGCAGCTTGTGCTTTAACGATTAAACTTTGCTCATCCAGTGCTAATGCTTGCAACTGCTCTTGTAGCGTAACCAACTCAGATTGCGACGATTTCAGCGCTGTTTGCTTATCAGCAAGCTCCTTTTTAGCTTGACTCAAGGCCGCTTGCAAGTTTTTCAGCTCAACGTCACTTTGTTGATGCTTTTCAAGCAATAGCATAATCTGCTCTGCAACTTCTTCAAGCGGGATCACTAGCTCTTCTAGTTGCTCGTTGAGCTCTAATACAGCTTCACTGGCAGCACTTTGGGCTGCATTAGCATGCTGAAGTTTGGTTTCGCTAAGTTGACACTCACTGCGAGCTTTTTGTTCGGCCAAATTTGCTTGATGTGCTTGCGTTTTATATTGCTCAAGCTGAGAAGCCACTTGGCGATAGTTGTTATTTGCCTCAGTTTGTTGATGTTTCGCCTGCTCTAACTCAGTTTCAAGTTCTAACTGCTGCTCTAATAATTGCTCAAGTAAAGTCTGCTGCGTTTGTTGCTGTTCGTCAGCACTTTGCTTTTGTTCAGCCAGTAACGTCTGACGCTGTTGTAGCTTTACACGCTGATTTTGCCACTGCGTTTGCTGCTCTAGCAACATATCACGTCGAGTACTGGCCGATGCAATCTGCTGAGCAGCTTGGTGAATTCGTTCTCTGTATTGTTCTTTGTCAGCGATGAGCGTTTTCTTGTGAGCTAGATGCTCATTTAGCAATTGCTGCTTGGTTTCTAATTGCTCGTTGAGCTCTTCATCTAACTGCTGTGCATCGCTAAGCTGAGCATGCTTTAAAAGCAAAGAATTGTCGGTGTCTTTATTAGCATCGGTATGAAAGTTACGACCATGTATACAGCCTTCTTCATCAATCACTGCCAGCCAATATGGATCCGCTAAAATAGCGTCATCAAAACTAGGTTGAAAAGCAAAGCGTGCTAATAAATCAGGGTAAGCACCCGATTCGATGTAATTTGCTAATGACTCTTTTGGTAACTCAGCATTATTAGTTACAGACCAAACACTGTTAGGCTCTTTATGTTGACTGACCTTTAGATGCTCAAGGCCAAGCAAAGCTTGCTCAACTAACGGCTCAAAGCCAGCTGCCACTTTTAACTGTGCTAATAAAGAAACACTCCCGCTGTCGGTTTGCTCTGATAGCAAAGAATTAAGCGCAGCTATGCTGGCTTTGTTTTCATTACTGTGTTGTTGAACCCGTTTAAAGTCTTGCTCTAAGTGCAGCTGCTGTTTATCCGCTTGTTCTAGACTCTGAGTGAGCTTATTTAGCGCACTTTGTTGCTGCGCAAGCTCTTTTGTCAATGTTTGAATATGCTGTTGTTGCTCAGCAATTTGCGCTGCAACTGGGGTCGCTTCGAGCTCAGTAATTTCAGCGGCAAGTTGTGTCTGCTGAGTTTCAAGTTGTGTAAGAGTCTGGGCAAAGTGAGCCTGTTGACTCTTTGCAACATTAATATCACTACTATGAGCTTGATTTTTCTGTAAGGTGCTTTGATATTGCTCATTGGCACTTTGCGTTTGTTGCTGCTGCAGAGCGACTTGCTCTTCAACCTCTGCAACTTGCTCAGCGCACAGCAAACTTTGCTCAATCGCGTCTTGTAGCAGCTCTTGTAAAATAGCAGCTGAAGCATGTTGCTCTTCTTGCAGCTCTTTATTTTGTAACTGCAATTGTTGCTGTTTGATAAGGTTTTGGCTAAGTGTTTGCTGTTGCTGCTTTAAACTGATCTGTTGCTGTTCTTTACGGGTTAACTCTGTATGAGTTTGATGCTGAGCTTGCTGGGCATCTTGCAGTTTCTGCTGCTCAAGTTGCACCTGATTTTCAAGACTTGCTAAAACATCATCGTGGCCAGAATGCGCTTCTCTAAAGAACTGAATTTGCTCTTTAAGTTTATTGATTTGCTCAGCTTTATCGATTTGTTGTTGGTGTAACTTCTGCCACTTTAAAACCGCAATTTGCCCTTTTAAAGTGCGCTCAGTGGCTTTTAGCTCTCGGTATTTTTTTGCATCGACTGATTGCACTGCAAGCTTATCGAGCTGTGTTTGCAACTCTTGCCTTACATCAAGCAATCGTTCAAGGTTTTCGCGGGTACTTTTAATGCGTGTTTGCGTTTCACGACGACGCTCTTTGTATTTTGAAACTCCCGCGGCTTCTTCTAAAAACAAACGTAAGTCAGCCGGTTTGCTCTCTATTAAACGTGAGATCATGCCCTGTTCAATAATCGCATAGCTGCGCGGGCCAAGACCTGTGCCTAAAAATATATCAGTAATATCACGCTTACGGCATTTACTGCCATTTAGAAAATAAATTGACTGACCATCTCGGGTCACTAAGCGTTTGATCGCCACTTGGTTTCGATCAGCAAAGGTATTCGGTAGATGGCCACTGGTGTTATCAAACACCAACTCAACAGAGGCTTGTGAAATAGGTTTTCGATTAGTTGAGCCATTAAAAATAACATCGGTCATGGCATCGCCACGCAAGTTTTTAGCTGAGCTTTCACCTAGCACCCAACGCACTGCATCGATGACATTTGATTTGCCACAGCCGTTCGGGCCGACAACACATGTCATCTGATCAGGAAATGGGATCTTAGTGGGTTCAACAAACGATTTGAAACCCGCTAATTTTATGGTGCTTAAGCGCATCTAATTGTTTTACCGATTTTTATTGTTATTCTTCAATTTAACCCATTTTAGGGTAAAAGGTTAAGCGTGGCGCTTAAAATTATCTAAAATAATACCCGTTGCCATTGCTACATTAAGCGATTCTGCTTGGCCATAAGCCGGAATAGTGATTTTATCAGTAACTAAGCTTTCGCAATCAGCACGAATACCATGAGATTCACTGCCCATTAGTAGTACGGCATCTTGCTTTAGAGCAGTTTTGTGAATGTTCTCACCTTCTAAAAATGCGCCATACACAGGAAGGTTTAAACTAGGTAAGTAACTGGTTAAGTCGGTTTGTGTGACACTCACACGAGCAAATGAGCCCATAGTTGCGCTGATGGTTTTCGGGTTATAAGCATCGGCACTGTCTGTGCTGGTAACAATATGCTTAATACCATACCAGTCAGCAACACGAATAATCGTGCCCAAATTACCCGGATCCGACACACCGTCAAGGGCTAAAATAAGCCCTGATGTTGGTAATGCTTGCTGGCTTGGCATATCAACAACAGCAATGGCTGCGTTGTTACTAACAAGCGTACTGGCTTTAGTTAGGCTGTCTTCGTCTGCTTCAATGACTTGATGGGCTGCAAGCGCTGTTTGATGCGCAGAAATAAATGCAGGAGTCGCAAAAATATGAGCAATACTTAAACCACTGTTTAGTAATTCAAGTACATTTTTTTCGCCTTGAACAAGGTACTGATTGTATTGCTTACGGTATTTCTTTTGACCTAATGCACGAATTAGTTTCAGTTGGTTTTTTGAAATCATAACAGCCTCATAAAATGATGTTTTATTTTATACCCAAACCACCTCAAGATGCGAGTTTCAGTTGGAATTAAAAGCGATTTAGACAAGGCATTGATTGCAAGTAATAGTGGTTCTATTGTTAAAATCAATAACGCAGTATAAATCGCTTTTAAACCAACCCTTCGGGCGCTTCACAGGCACTTACTCTCATCGTTGTTACTTCTTAAAAGGGACTACCATTCTTGCAAAGTAACGCCTTGATATTAAGCACCTGTGAAACGCTGAATTCTGTATCTTGAGGTGGCTTGGGTATAATAAAAAGGGAGCATCACGCTCCCTTTGTTAATCCATATACTTACTTAAATATTTTTTAAATACCGGGTCGGTTTTCGCCAGCTCTTTTTGCTCCGCTAAAATATCTTTTAGAATCGCTTTAGAGGTTAATGGGTTAGCTAAAACAACGCGAAAAACCACGGTAGGTTGATGGTCATACTTTGCAGGTGTTAAACGAGTACGGGATACAAAAGAACGTCCCGCTTCACGCTGACGTTTTTGCATGCTCGCAGTAAAGCGATTCAACGAAGCGTAAATATCTAATTTCGTTTCTTCGTCAGCCTCATTCAGCTTTGCTTGGATCTCTTTTGGAACATAACGGTAGGTTAATAGGCAAAGCTCTGGCTCTGAGATTAACTCAAAGTCTTCATCTTGCTTGATCATGTTGGCAAAAGTGCGTGCTTTCACGATGCTACGGTCAATCAGCATCTCATAGCCTTTTCGGCCAATAACACGTAAGCAAGCATGTACTAACATTGCCATACCAGGGCGGCTGCCCTCAAGTGTATGACTCCCTAAATCCTTCGAGCCTTTACGAAGAATATATTCCGCATGATGCTCAATTGCATCCGTTGCGGCAGGGTCTTTAAACAACACTAGACCTGCCCCCATTGGCACATACATTTGTTTGTGTGCATCAATGGTAATTGAATCAGCGCGCTCAATACCGCTTAAAAGGTGACGGTAATTTGAAGAAAGTAAGGTTGCACCGCCCCATGCAGCGTCGACATGAAAATGACAGCCAAGCTCTTCGCTCAAATCAGCCATCTCATTTAGTGGATCGATACTACCCGTTTCAGTTGTCCCAGCAACACCCACAAGCGCCATTACCTTAATACCAGACGCTTCAAGCTCGTGAGCCTTTTTGCGCATCGCATCGACATCAACTTTATTATTTTCGCCAGTAGCAATGGCAATGATGTTATCGCGACCGATGCCCAGTAAATCAACGGTTTTACCTAATGAGTAATGGCCTCTCTCAGATACAAGTACAGCTAAGCCTTTGTAACCATAGTGCAGCATTCCAGCGATTAATCCCTGTGCAGCAATGCCTTTATAATCACCATCGGCTTTTAATAAACGGTTGCGGGCAATCCATAAAGCGGTAATGTTAGCGACAGTGCCACCTGAACAAAATGCGCCTAATGAGGTTTTCGCACTGTGCATCCATTTACTGTAAAAACTGTCATTTTCACCATAAGCAAGATGATGCATCATTCCCAATACTTGTCTTTCAAGTGGTGTGAATGCTTTTGAAGTTTCAATTTTTACTAGGTTTTGGTTTAGACCGACCATTAACTTAGATAGCGGTAACACAAAGTGCGGTAACGCTGAGGTCATATGGCCAATAAAGCTCGGCGCAGCGGTATGCACAGAATGAGCAACTAACTGCTCCATAATGTCTTGAGCGTAATCAGAAACAAAAGTTGGCTCTTCTGGAATAGTGGCCGTTTGAAAGTCTTTTTCAATTTCGTGCAAAGGCTTTTCAATCGCTGCAATGTTCTCATTTAGGAACCCAGCTAAATTGCTAGAAATTTCAGATTCGATTTTACTTAATGTCGAGTCTGGTGCTTCTGGCACCGTAAAAATACGAATCAAGCTTTCTTTAGAGGCGACGGCACAACGCTTTTGATCCATCCTAATACCCATAATTAGCAGCTAAAAATGCACCCGATGATGGGACACCTTGGTGAGCACTTTTGCGGCACTGTTTCTACGAAATTGGCTAACTTTACTGGAATATCACGAAAATGTCTCGCATAAAGCAAAAAAGCGCTAATTTCGATGACAAAAAAGTGATCAGTTAATGAAATTTGCAGTCATTTTATACTATCAGACACGCTTTTTTTGAGTATAATCAAACGATAACTGCAAAGGGAACCTCTATGCCCAAAGGAATGCAAAAAACCAGCTGGCTGCTATATGGCTTCGCCGCATTTTTTATAAGCTTATTTGGCTATATCTATTACACCTATGAAACCACCCGCAGTGAGATCATGGAAAATATCGATAGCAAATTGCTTAATGCTGCGGTCAGTGTCAAACATATCCTCGGTGATGACTACCACAATATAGTCAATGCAGGGTTACCAGTCTCTGCGGCAATCTATAAAGAAAAAAGCCGTGCTCTATCTGAGTATGCAAAACAAATGCAATTAGCCTATGTGTACGCAATGGTACTGCGCGACGGCAAAGTGTATTTTAGCGCCTCTAGTTACACGCAAAAAGATCAAAACAATGGCCGCGTTACCCAGTTTCTAGATGCCTACCCAGAAGCAACTGAACTTAATAAAGAAGCCTTTTTTTCGACTGAACCAGTCTTTGAGATCTCAAAAGATCAATGGGGCTATTTTAAAAGTATTTTTGTGACTTTTGTCGATAATAATGGCCACACTTATATCACTGGTGCCGACATAACCATTAGTGATTTGAATCAGCAGCTGCAGCATAGTGTTACACGCGCAATGATCACCGGCTGCTTCTTTTTCTTTATCGCTGCACTTATTGCAGGGCTGTATTTTTTACAACTGAAACGCTCGCTCTCTACGGATGCCCGCACCGGCTTTGCGAACCATGTTGCGCTGGAATACTACATAAAAAAAACCACTAAACACCGCATGGAACTGGCCGTTATTGCCATTAATGAGTTAGAAGACATTAGCAGTTTTTATGGCACGCAAGTGAGCGATAAAGTAATGGCAAACCTACTTGGCTATTTTCAATCACGAATGCCAGGCGAAGGGTTTGTTTATCGTTTAGCAACCAATAAAATTGCGCTATTAAGAACGCATAGTGATGAGCGCAATATCGATGATGTAATAACGGCCTTTAACCATGCAATTCCAGCACTAAAAGAACCTTATATATACGTGAGCTTGTATGCAGGTATCGCCACTGGTAACAAGCAAATGCTGATTGAAAATGCCCATGTTGCGCTGCAACAAGCAAAGCTAAATAACCAGCGTATTGTGCGTTATGAAAATGTCTTTAAACAAGTTGAAGAGCGATTTAGAAGTAACGTAACCCTTGCCAAAGAAGTAAAAGAAGCTTTCGATAACAATCGCATTGTCCCTTATTTTCAAGCTGTCTATGACAACCAGAGCAAACAGATTGACCATTATCAATGCCTTGCCAGAATGGCCAGTGCCACGGGCCGTATTCATGCACCAGATTACTTTATGATGGTATTAAAGCGCTCACGGATGGACGGCCTTTTAAGACGTACCATGTTTACCCGTTGCATTGAACAATTTAGAAAAACCAATGTGCGCTGGAGCATTAATATTACTGCGCAAGATATTCTCGATCCTAGTTTAAGCGAGTTTTTAGAGTTACAACTAAGGCGCTACCCGCAGCCCCATAATATTATTTTTCAGTTTTATGAACGTGATGCTATTGCCTACTTTAGTGAAGTAAAAACGTTTATTAATACCCTAAAAAATAAAGGCGCTCAGGTGATTATCAATGAATTTGGTGCGGGTTTTTCAAACTTGCCCCACATCAGAAAGCTCGAAATTGATGGCCTAAAACTTGATAAAGGATTGGTCAGCCAAATTCATATCAATGCCGATAACTATCTGTTTATTGAGAACTTGGTGAAATATGCTCAGCAACTTAAACTTGAAGTGATTGCTGAGCAAGTTGATAACGAACAAATAGCTGACGCGCTTGCTCGTGCGGGTGTTACTTTAATGCAAGGGAGTCATTTTGCACCACCGACCCCCTATATTCATTAAAGGTTGATCACCAAACGGTGACTTTGTTGACCACTGGCCCAATATTTACGTTCGAATGGGGTAATTGCAGTATCGCTTTCGTATAGCTCAACATCGCACTTATGCCCAGCAAGCTCTAATGAGCGAGCGAACTCATTTACGTATATATCCCAGTTGCTTCTCAGCTCTAAGCGGCCGCCTAATTTAACGATATACGGAAAAATTGCAGCGCCGTGCCAGCGTCTTTGCAAGTGCTTTGCTTTTGGCCAAGGATTTGGATACAACAAATAATGATGACTAGGTTGCCAGTTTGCAGCCACGGCTAAACGCCAAAAGTCGTTTAAATCAGCTTGTACTAAAATGTACTGCCCTGCATCCGTTTGCTTGTACTCGATATCATGCTTGTCTAAACGATGTGATGATTTATCAATGCCAATCACCAGTGCATCGGGGTGACGTTTTGCTAAGTTAGCGGTACTTTCACCCACACCACAACACGAATCAAGAATGAGCGGCCCGTTAAACGCCTGCACCTTCTCGTTAACCTGATCAAAAGCCACTTGCGTATGTTCTGCAATCGGCTTTTTAAATTCAGCACTTAAGTGCTTTAAAACAATTTCGTCTAGCTTTTCATGTAAGCCAGATTGATTCGATACAATACTTCTCGAATTTGCATCCGTCATTAATGTCTAAGCCCCACACCACGTTTAATAAGGGTTAATGCTAACGTAAATAAACCTACAATAAATAAACCAAGTACACCAAATGCTACCGATAAATCGACATCAGACACACCTAAGAAACCATATCTAAATGCATTTACCATATAAATAATTGGGTTTACTTG
>Ga0208568_1000691_pt1 | contig 12188 bp, 11 predicted proteins | sample DeeseametaMP2969_FD_184165 | JGI IMG/M metagenome (GOLD analysis project Ga0208568, IMG submission 184165) | Marine microbial communities from the Deep Atlantic Ocean - MP2969 (SPAdes) | ecosystem: Environmental > Aquatic > Marine > Oceanic | place: South of Funchal, North Atlantic Ocean... | reverse complement strand
TAAGTAGTGATTAATAAATAGGGTAAAAAATCAGACATTTATATGCCCCAATCTTCCATTAAAGCACACATGAGGAGGCTATTTGAGCCAGAGGCGGTTTATACAGGAAATTACACAGAGATTACCCAACAATGTGGGTGTCTCTTTTATAAACAAAAAAGCCCCCGTGAGGAGGCTATTTGAGCCAGAGGCGTTTCATACAAGAAATTAAACAGAAATTGTAAGAGCCGATATGTAAAAAGGTGTGAGCCTGTACTTGGTATGCGCCGTATATATTATAGTGTCACAAAGATTGGATGAGAATTGTTCCCAAAGTTGTTCCCAAAATTCACTACACATTTTGATATTGAATGAAACGGGTTAAGCCTTGTACAAATACAAAGCCCCCGTTATAAAACGAGGGCTTTTTTATCCTACCGAGATGTGGGCGATGAGGGAGTCGAACCCCCGACTTCCTCCTTGTAAGGGAGGTAGTCTGATTTGTTTTGTCAAGAAGGAATTAATATTTCAATAGGTTTGTTCTACTATAGTTGAAGCACGAAAAAGATTATCTGCTGCTTGTAAAATCTTTAATTTTAAAGGTGGTGAATAGTTTGGATAGTCTTCAAAAAATTGATTAACTATAGTTCTCGCACTTATACTCTGATGTCCTGAAAGTGTTGCGTTAATAAATCGAGCTGGAAAGAAAATATCTCCAGTCCTTTGAATCTCTTCAAGTAATTCTAAGCTAGGTTGAATATACTTTTCTGATTCTTTACCTCTCAATGGATGGTGAAGATAAGCAACGGCAGATTGAACCCAAGGTTCTACTGCACGGTTTTCTTCTTTTTTAATTAACTCAAAAAATTTATCTCTAATAATTAAATCATTAGACAATGAAGGCATTATAAATTTAAAACGTAATTTGCGATCAGGGTTTGATATTCGATTTAATTGGGTAGTTAAGATCTTTTGACTATCATTCTTCCCTCTTAAAGCTAACTCAGAAGCAATAGCAATGTAATCTCGTTCTGATAAAGTTAATCCTTTGATTGAATCAGTTTTCATCCAAATAGATTTTAACCATTCATAACCATTATCTGTTAAAATCATAGAACGTAATGACCGAAAAAACAAAGAACGATTCGTCAGAGTAGTCGCATCATTCATATGGAATCTTAATATTGATTCTAATTCATCTGCTTTTACTTGGCGTTGATCTTTTGTTAAAAAATTCCAAAATGTAGAATTGAGTCGAACCAAAATTCTTTGTGTATTCAAAATGTCATTCTCAGTTTTTAAAGCATTAATACATAACTCAATCATATCAACGGGTTTTATATTTCCATAAAGCATATCATCCCAAAGGTTTAACCAAATTATTCCCCTTAAATATGAGTCATTGATTTTTGGGAGATTTTCTAAAAGAAATGAACGACTTAATGGGTCCATTTTAAAGTAACCATATCCAACACCAACTCCATTAGGTAAAATGTAATTGGGTTTACTCATTCCTTTCGCTTCTACTATTCTGATCTCTTTATCTTTTAAATAAACTGGAAGTAAGATGTCACCATTGTCATACCCTAACCTAACTTTAAGATGTTGCATCCATATTCTGTTTTTCTTTTTTGAATCTGATTGTTTGAGTGTCAATTCTTGAATTAAAGTATCTTGATCAATTACCAAATCATATTCAACTATAGGACGATCAGGCTCATCCACCCAAACTTTACTCCAGGCTGTTAAATCTTCCTGAGATAGGTCATCTAATATTCTAATCAGATCTGGCCATGTAGCATTATCATAAGCATAATTAGAAAGATATATTTGCATTCCCTCTTGAAAGGTTTTCTCACCTACAAGTAATTCAAGTTGCTTCATTACAACGGGTGCTTTTGAATAAATGATTGAGCCATATAAGGTTCCAGCCATATTTAAGTTTTCCAAAGGCTGACGTATTTCGTTTGCTCCCAAACTCCGATCCACACCGTATGCTGAGGAGTAATTACTTAAAAAACGAAGTTCATGATTTATTTCTGGAAAACTTAGATTAACAATTTTGCTCCCCATAAAACCAGCAAAAACTTCTTTTGTCCAAACATCATCAAACCAGTTCATAGTGACAAGATCTCCAAACCACATATGAGCTGTTTCATGGGAGATTAATCCAGCACGACTTAAATATTGATTTTTAGTTGCTGATAATTCTAAAAATAGACTGGCATCTTTATAAAAAATAGCACCAGGATGTTCCATGCCACCATATTGAAAACCAGGGATCAATGCAAAATCAAACTTTTGATAAGGATAATCAATTCCCGTATAATTTTCCATCCAAGAGATAGCACGGGAATGAAGATCGAATATTTCATTTTTATTTCGTTCCACTTTTTCAAGATCTGTTTCCCTGTGGAGCATTGTCATTTGTCGACCATCTTTTTCCTGAGAAACACGTTTAAATTTTCCAGCAGTAAAAGCAAATATATAGGTGCTCACTGGTCGTGTTTCACCAAAAACTATTACGCGCTTATCATTCATTACCTGTTCTGATTGGATAGGACCATTTGCAATTGCTGTCCAATCAGTTGGTACAGATAAAGTTAATGAATATCTACCCTTTAAGTTGGGCTGATCAAAACATGGTATCGCTGTTGATGCACGATCTGGGACAAATAATGTATAAAGAAACTCATCATTCCGATTTAGAGACATATCTCCTGCTCTGAAGGAAATAAAGATAGCATTTTCTCCTTTAGAAAAATAAGAAGCTTCAATTAAGATATGCTGATTAACTAATTTATATGGAACAGCTTTGCCTTCTACACTAACAGAACGAATATAATCAGCTGGTTGACGAAAATCTAAAACTACATCGTTAGTTAAATCTAATAATTTGAAATGGATAAATTCTTCTACAGTAATAGGTTTGATTTTATCTTTAGGTATATCAAAATAAAGTTTATAACGAACATCCGATATGGTAGCCTTTCTATGTTGAGCTAATTCCCATGATACCCCAGATGATATAATAGAGGTTTTTGATTGACATCCTATATATAGGAATAATAAAAGCCAGAGGCGTTTCATTTATTTTTAATCAATACTAAAAACTGATCCGTGAGGGATCGCGCTATCTGTATTCCCGTGAGGCCATTCAAATCGATCGAAACTAAATCCCAATTCTCCTGTGCGCTTATCTCTGAAGTTTTCATCAAATGATAATTCGCCAGTTTTTTGATCAAAGTTGACTATAAGAAGTTTATTTTTTAGTCTGTTATTACCTGTGATAATTATACGTCGTCTATTTGGTTCTAGAGATATCCAATGGGGCCATTCGCCTTTTTGAAATTTTAACTCATATACTTTTTTGGGTTTTGTCGGATCTGAAATATCAAGACTAACCAAAGCAGATTTAGATGCAATCGTCTGGATCCAGTATTCTCCATTAACAACAGGTATAGCGCAATCGTATTTTTCATTAAAGGAAAAAGAATAAACCCACTCTGCAGATGGATCATCGCTCTCAATATCAACAATTCGATACAATCCACAGAAGAATGTCGAAATTAGAACGGTCTTACCATCACTCAATACACGCGGTTCAGCTGGATCATAATGTTCGTTACCTCTTGGCCCAGGTTTAAGCGGTATTGTTTTTATCAATGATAAATCAGATAACCTCCAGACTTGAACTACGCGGCTTAGATCAGCTTCCTTCATATCTGCGCTCGTTGAAACCACTCTGTCTAAATCAGGCAAGATGGCTAGACTATAGGGTCGAATGAAATCCTCTACATCTGGGTCTGATGATATAGCGGATCGAACATAATCACCTTTTGATGTGATCTCTACCAATCCGCCTTCCTTTTTATTCCCCTCTCCTATAGTTTGAAATGTAGCTAACACATTACCATTGGGAAGACGTTCAAAACTGTGCGGATAGGTGTATTTTTGCATATTGGTAAAATTGGTGATGAGTTTAGGATTATATGGATCCTCTAAATTAAAAATGAATGTACGCCCTCCAGAAAAACCGTTTGTGAACAAATGCTTACTGCTATGAAAACGATGCTCAGAATGATGGGCATTTATATTCTTATACCCTACTGGCAATGTTTTGATTAACGATCCATAATCTTTATCGTCTGGGTTTGCATTAATAATGGTAAGAAATTCTGAATCCCATCCATTTTCATCTTTGGTCCACGCAAAAATATAGGAACTTGAATTTTCTATAGTTTCCACTTTTTCACAGCTAATTTGAAAAAGTAATGCTAATACAATTAAAACTTTCTTAATGATAAACTCCTTGGTTTACGGTACAGTTAAATTTACAAAGAATTACTAACCAATACGGGTTCAGGCGAGTATTTGATCCAACGCTTCACCAAATACAGTGACAGTTCGATCAATATTATTTAGTTTATCAAGACCGAATAGCCCCAAACGGAATGTAGAGAATCCCTCCGGTTCATTACACATGAGAGGAACCCCGGCAGCAATCTGAATGCCCTGTTCAACAAACTGACTTCCATTTTGAATCCCCGGATTATTGGTATAACTCACCACCACACCCGGCGCATCAAAGCCATCTGCCGCAACACTTTTAATTCCATTATTTGCTAAAAGATTTCGGATTCGGTCACCCAATTCCTGTTGCCGCTGGTGAAGGATATCAAAGCCAATATTTTGTGCATCCGCCATTACATGAGAAAAGGTTACCAGTGCATCCGTAGGCATGGTGGCATGATAAGCATGGCCGCCATTTTCATAAGCTTTCATGATCCACAACCACTTGGCCAGGTCGCAGGCAAAACTGGTACTAACTGTATCTTTCAACTTCCCCTGCGCCGCTTCGCTCATCATGACCAGGGCGGCGCAGGGTGAACCACTCCATCCTTTTTGGGGAGCGCTGATGAGTACATCTACAGCGGATTTTTTCATATCTACCCAAATAGCGCCGGACGCAATGCAGTCCAAAATAAATAATCCACCAACTGCGTGAATGGCTTCTCCAACTTTTTGGAGATAGTCATTGGGGAGAATCATCCCCGAAGACGTTTCTACGTGGGGCGCGAATACCACATCCGGTTTTTCTTTTTCGATTGTGGCGAGAACATCCTCAATCGGCGGCGGTGCAAAAGGGGCTGTTGCGGATGCATCAGTTTGTTGTGCCATTAGAACTATTTCTTTGGAAGGAATTCGGCCCATTTCAAAGATCTGTGTCCAGCGGTAACTGAACCAACCGTTTCGAATCACCAGGCATTTTTTATCGGTGGCAAATTGCCGAGCCACCGCTTCCATACCAAAAGTGCCGCTACCGGGGACGATTGCAACGGAATGCGCATTATAAACTTTTTTGAGTGTAGATGAAATGTCCCGCATCACCTCCTGGAAAGATTGGGACATGTGATTAACAGCCCGGTCAGTATAAACGACGGAGTATTCCAGTAAACCGTCGGGATCAACTTTGGGAAAAATGGAAGACATTGAAAAATTCCTTTTTTATTAAGCCGGTAAATTTAGCCTGATTAAAATCGACTTAACCGGTAAAAATCACCAGGATTTCCACCCAAATTAGTTTTGTGTAATTTTGTTTTTTTGAAATTATTCATCATCTAAAGTAACTATTGAGCGTTGTTTATTTTTATTTATTGGGCCGTTAAATACTTGTTTAACAATGTGGATTGGTAAAAAAAAGACGACATCAAACATAAAATTTAAATGTGAAGTATTTTCATCAATAATGTCAAATGGATGCAAATTAAATCCATCCCCATCTTTGTTATTTTTAGGACGGATTTCAAATATCATTGGCCCCAGAGTTCGTAGAAAATTCATAACAGTTTTGTACTTCCTATCCCCTTTTTTAGGCATAAGATTTCCATTGTTTTCTCGATCTTTAGTCATATTTATTAGTAAATCGACTTTATCTTTGAAAATAACTTTTCCCCATTTTACTGTGCCATAACTAAAACGGAATGATGATTTTTTTGAGATTAAAGGATGAGGACTCTCTTTTCGAATTTCCTCGAGAAGATGAAGAAAATGATTTTTCCCGCCTAACGCTAGAGCGCAATCATTAATCTCTTTTTTTAAGTTATTTTTTGTTAAATCATCAAGTGAGTTGTAGCTAATCATAACGTAATCTTCTTAATTATAATTTTCATTGTACATATTAAAATTTACACAAAATCACCACAAAGAAAAAACCCAACGAATGAGAGGCTTGAATCAAAGAATAACTTCAAATCCTTCAAATTCAGGATGACCTAAATAAATACCTTGATGCTGTCCACCACCACTATGTGCTCTTCTAAATGCTTCTGATTTTTTCCAATTTTCAAAATCAGATTTAGAGTGCCAAGTACTATGGGAGGTATACAAGGTATACTCATCATTGGTTGAACCTTTTAATAGATTAAATTTTTGAAAACCTTTTACATCATCGAGATGGGTATCTCTATTTTTCCAAATATCTTCAAAATCAGATTCTCTTCCAATTGCAATCTTAAATCTGTTCATTGCTATAAATTTATTCATAACCAAATTTACCGATTATCACCACAAACAAAAAAGCCCCATTGGGCGGGGGTTCAACCTGACTTATATATGATAAGTAAAGTTTAGCTTCAAAGGTTTAAATGAAAACTATTCATCAAGATCAAGGATCTTCCCTATAAAAAGAATGGTTTTGGAATGGTTTTCTCGAATCGCAAGAACAAAAGGTCGATTAATAATAATACTAGGTGGCATCGATGTAACTCCGACTCCCACACTGGTGACGGCTGCAGCTTCTGTTCCCTCTTCATCTACCCTGATAAAAGTTTTGTGCTTGACTTCACTGATGTAAAGATTTATCCCGCCACCAGTTGGCATGATACGGGAGAAGTTTGCCCGCCATTTGTCAAAGGCAATTGCCATTCCCAGATCAGCCAAAATATCATTCAATTTTTTGTCATATTCCAATTCAAAGCGGGGCATGGTCAGATAAAATCTGTTGGATTGTAATTGTTCAATCCAATTTGTCAACTTCGAAGGTGTAAGGTTGCCTACAAAATCATTTATATTCCCTTTCGGTAGGAAAATAGTCATTGAAAAAAGTGAGTCCCCGTAAGGTAGATCTACAATAGCCGCTTCAGTGTTTGTATATATAGGCACAGAAAATTCCCGGGTCATCATCGGCAGTATAGATTGAGTGCCATCTTGGTTATGGAAAATGCCGTTTTCGGTATTTTTTGGATCAAAAGGGTAGCGCCAGTTACCCTTGAAATAAATAGCATTTATGAGATACATGACCATGTGATCTGGAATCTGTTCAATGATCTTTTTGATCATTTCATTGGTCTTGTCATTCACCCAATTATTAATAATATCCACAGCTTTTGGATCGGTAAAATCCAATTCCCTTACTTCAGCATCAAAATAAGTTTGGTTTATTTTGATAAAATCTTCATAGACTGGAAGACCTTCTCGGTACCAAATTGAATTGGCAATATTAAATATGACCTCTGTATCTAAATTATCCAGTAATTCGATTAAGCTCTGATAGGCTTCATTGATATCGGTTTCAGAAAGTCCCGCAAGTTCCAGCGTGTTTTTCATTGCTTCGTAGGTTGAATCTGCGCCACCGTTCAGAGTCATGCCCAAAGCCATGGAAATTGAAAGAGGAGAGATGAGTGTATTGCTGTCAGGGTCGGCTTTACTTAAGGCTTGAAATAGTTTTAAGCCAAATGCATTATCTGAGTTCACCAGCAATTTTTCGGCCGCTGTGAGATCTCGGGGTGGTGGTCTTTTTATCTCATCGTTTAAATTATCACATGCGTTAAATAGAAATAGGATTAGAACCGATAATATGATCCAGAGGTGTTTCATTTAATTAATGGCGACTGCGAGGCAGAAGTAATATGAGCTTTTTCCTTGTATAACACAAGCTTTGAGAGACCTCCCATAATTAGTAGGCCCATTCTTTGATAATAATTCATTAATGTTTAATTGCCTGTGGTTGGACTATAGAAATGCCAATTACTCCGAAAGTCCCGGGTGAGCGGTTGGTTGGTTAGGCGTGCCCGTACCAGTTCGACTGGCAAACGACCGCCCAAAAGGATGGCATCATGAAATTCTGTGGCATTCATTTTACCGGATTCGACGAGTTCTTCATAGAGTGCGCGAAACTGGAGCGCACCGATCATATAGCCTATTTGGTAAAGCGGTGGGTATCGCGAGGCCATTGCGCTGCGGCGCACCTCTGCCTCGGCGTTAGCAAGTTCAAAACCTCCTTCTTCCACCAGAAAATCGACGGCTTGTTCAGTCGTCCAGTTCCCAAGCTGATAGTTGAGCGAAAAGATGATGCGGTTAGCGCGATGCAGGCGCCAAAAGAGCATGCCGACTTTATCAGAGTTACTTCTTGGAAGTCCCCTTGACAAGAGATGAAACTCCCAATATTGTGCCCAACCCTCACCCCAGAAGGGTGTACGCATAAGCTCGCCTCGATGTGGATTGAAACGACTGGTCATGAAGCCCTGCATGTAGTGACCAGGCACAAGTTCATGCATGACACTGCCGAAATTGAGATGTGGCGAGTTGCCGCGCAAACTCATCAACTTGTCCTGATGCGTCATCCCATCTGTGGGATAGGAGACCCGAGTGACTTCTCCTCCGGTAAAGAATGGGTTGATGATTTGCTTTTCCGGTGTCTGCATGGCAAGACGCCAAATTTCAAGAGTAAGTGGAGGTATGGTAATCATATCGAGTTTCTCAACGAAGTCTTCCGTATACTCCTGAATTTCGAAAATGGGCCACGGTCCTTCACCGGGAGGTAACGCCTGGTTTTTGGCATGTTCAAGTGCAGCTTTCCAGTTATTACCATACCCCATATCACGGGATACCATCTTATACTGATTAATTATCCAATCGCGTTCCTTCACACCAATGGCAATCAACTCCTCCGGAGTATAGGGGATCATGTGTACACCCAGATCTGCACGCAGACCATCGGCTAGGACGGGATCACCAACAATGGGGGCTTTCCCCTCGGGTTTGATGCCTACAAGATGTTCGTCGATGGCTGCAACGTAATTTTTCAGGGCAGGATCCACTCGGCTATAAGGTTCACGGGCCCACCAGGAATAGATGGGGTCGTAGCCATCGTAAAAGGTGTTATAATCTTTTAGAACACTTTGAAGATGCTCAATTTGCCTCGCTGCCGTCCAAGCGGTATTGGATGAAACACCACTGCGAACAACCACGCCGTCCGTTTCCTTCGCCTCTGCAATGAGTGTGTTTGTTAGACTGATTACTTGCTTTGCAACCCCATCCAATGTTGCGGCAGCTGTTTTCGGATCAACCCGCTTTCTATCGTGACGGTTCTCCTGAAGGAGGCGAATTTGATCCCCGAATGGGATGAGCGGTGCCATCTGCACTGCCCGCCGTTCAGCAAGTTTCAGCATCTCAAGATCATATTCGATGCGGTTTCGGAGCGCGATATAATCGATTTTCCCTTCGTGGTTTAGGGCATCGAAATCAAGCTCTTTAAGACGCTTCTGCCAGGCCCGGTGGAAATCACGCAGACGCTTGTGACGGGCGGGTGAGAAGAGCACTTCATAGCGCCGTTTGATGGATGCTTTATCTTCAACATAGCGTTTCACGGCTACACGCAGATTACTCTCACTTTTTGTAAAATCTATGAGCGATGAAAGCACCGGCGGATCTTGCTCCCAACCTTTGGGTATGTTTATCTCTGCATTTTGTGCATACAAGCCGCCCGGCATTGTGAGAAACACAGTTAACACAAGCATAGGATATAATGTCACAATTATTGATCTTAGATGGACTATAAATTTTCTCATTGTCTGATCCTTATTTTATTAATTTAACAAAAAAGCCCCCGTGAGCAGGCTATTTGAGCCAGGGGCGTTTCATTTTGGAAATTTAAGAAATCTTGCCCAATCAATTTCATTCCTGGCCACATTTCAAGTTTGCGGGTACAGCTATATCAATTTTTTTAGGATAGGGCCTGTTTTTTCCCTTTTCAGCTGCGACAAATTTATCTTTGTCAATCCCCTTTCCAACATTTGGATTCCATTTTTTTTCTTCGCCAATCGTGGAAAGCATTGCACCTGAATAATCATGGGCAGGGTACACCTGAGTATCATCAGGATAATGAAATAATTTTTCAGTCACACTATCATATAATGTATTGGCATCACCACCCTGGAAATCTGTCCGGCCGGTTCCACCGATAAACAGAACGTCTCCAGTAAATAACATTCCACAGGTATAGTAAGAGACACAGCCTTTCGTATGTCCGGGAGTGTGGATGGTTTTGATCTCGAATTGACTTACGTGAATACAATCTCCATCATTTAACATAAAATCGGCACCTTGGACCCCAGATTTAGACCCGTAATAAATAGGGGTTCCGGTCTTCTTTCTTATGGTAAAAGCTCCAGTTATATGATCGGCGTGCACATGAGTTTCCAGAATACCAATTAACTCCAAATTCAGTTTCTTTACCGTTTCCATATCCCGGTCGAATTGCTCTAATACAGGGTCAATAATTACAGATTTCTTATTGAATGGATCAAAAAGTAAATAGGTATATGCGCATGACTCATGGTCAAAATACTGCCGCATATTTATCTTTTCCATGTCTACAGCTCCGTTAACTAATCATCGCTTTTATTCGCCAAATATATTGGTGTCGGTGGTCAATTCTTTTCTAATCTCTGGAGAAACACTTTCATTTCCTTAGCTACTTGAAGATCGCCATTCTTTTCGGCTACCAGTATCCCCTTTTTATATGTTTTGATAGCATCAGTGAACTCTTTGGTTTCCACTAAAGCTCCCCCCAGAATCCGGTATGCCACCGAGTAATGGGGATTAATTTGCAGAATTTCCCGGGACGTAAGTATGGCATTTTTGTAGTCCTGAATATCCATATACGCTTGGGTTAAACTCATCAGGAGAATAACATCCTGGGGATAAATTTTTAACAGCTCCTTTATCTCATTCATTTTTTTTGACATTTCAGAATTAATAGTTTGAGTTGTAAACCTGAATATTTATTGAAAATTACCTTCATAAGGAGTTTTTAGCTGTGTGATTATATTCATTTATTTTAACTGTATAGTTCTGCCGGTTTCATAGGTGCGGATAATGAATCTGTTAATTCTTTTCAGTGTTATTTTCCCTTTCCTTCATTTTGATAATGTGATTAAAGATTACCTCGTAAAATTTGATTTTGAATGAAGATTCAATTTGATAATCAAAATTAAGGGTGGTAAAAATCTGCTCAATATGCCACTGTTTATCAAATTTTTTTTCTGATCTAAATTTTACCCCCTCTAACATAATAGGTATGGTATCTAACAATAATCTATTGCTCTTTTCCATATTACAATTTTCACATGAAGATTGAAGGTTCCAAGGGTGTGAATTTGGTAGTTTAGATTTAGGTATAATATGATCAATTTTGACAGGGTCATCTATTTCATTCTGTTTCCCACAAATACCACAAATACCACAAATACCACAAATACCACAAATAAAACTATCTCTCATATGGATTGCCTGCTTTATAAAGAATGTGAAGTGATAAAATTCATCACGAACATTTGGTGGATTGTAATTTGGTGACCGGTTCCAATAACTACTCTGCATTTTGTCAAGAATATCTCTCGCTATCTTGCCCTTATAATTTTCACCCATGATGTCTAATGGCCGGAGAGTACACCCTAAAGATTCTTCGCTTTCGCAACAATAATTTATTTTTTGTCGAATTTTTTGTACTTGTTTATCAACCATGCTTGATGAGCCAGAGGCATTTTATTGTGGAAATTGATATGGTATCATTTAAGGCGTATTTGACATCCACCTCCGCCATTTTTATCTTTTTCATCTCCTTGATTGAGTTCGCACGCTATGGTGAATAAAAGTAAAAATGCTAATATTATCTTTATCTTCTTCATTGTGTTCTTCTTTATTTGACCCAGAGGCGTTTCATACTGGAAATTACACAAAAATCACCCAACAATGTGGGTGTCTCTTTTATAAACAAAAAACCCTGCTACTGGCGGGGCTTGATTCGGACATATTATTTAGAGCAGCAGCATACTTTTTTACAACATGTACATTCACAACCGCAGTTGCAGGACTTGCCCTTTTTACATCCGTTACAGGAACATTCACCATTACAGCATTTACAT
>Ga0208568_1000690_pt1 | contig 12194 bp, 11 predicted proteins | sample DeeseametaMP2969_FD_184165 | JGI IMG/M metagenome (GOLD analysis project Ga0208568, IMG submission 184165) | Marine microbial communities from the Deep Atlantic Ocean - MP2969 (SPAdes) | ecosystem: Environmental > Aquatic > Marine > Oceanic | place: South of Funchal, North Atlantic Ocean... | reverse complement strand
TAATCCATATTTAGGAGTCATGATCCTATCCTTTTTGACTTCCTTTTGTGCACTATCTTCAGAGCTTTCACATCTAAACTTAAATGGCAGTGTAGCCGAAACAAGTGATGAGCTTTCTTTAAGAACTAAAGGTCTATCATTAACTAACAACCGAAGAAACTTTGTTTATCCCTTCGATGGAGCTCAAAGCGATGCTTTGGACTTTGGGGTCTCTCAATTTGATAGTCATGGAACCGCTGCTGAAATTCATTTTGATCACTCCCTTACAGAAGTATGGCTTGGCAAAAAATATAAAGACCAGTTCTTCTATAGAGTATTTTTGGGCCATGATGAAATTGAGAGCGAAAAGGATTCTAGCTTTACCAAGTATAAAGTTGAATTCGAATATAAAAAAGAGGACCTCTACTCTAAGCTTTCCTATGGACACCGAAGCACTATTTTTGACTATCGATATCCCAAGGCCATTAATTCTTATCTAAAAACCCATCCATCTGACTTTTTGATTCTTTGGACTCCGGGTAAATACAGAGCAAAGGCACTGTTCCTTGAAGAGACACTAAGTGATGGCAACAGTGCGAGCTACCAAGACCTTGAACTAAAATATAATGTTTCATTCGGAGAGTATTGGGTTTTGGTGGGTGGCGGTCTAGAGGTTTATAAAAACTCTAAACAGTTTCAAGGATATTGGACTCCAGAAACATTTATTTCCTTTGGCCCACGATTTGAGGCCAGTGGGCCTTTTGTAAGAAGTACTTTTTTTAGTTTTGCACTGAATCTTAATAGATTTGAGGATGAGAACAATGATCATGGCCAAGGCCACTACCTCAATGTTGCACTCCAAAGTGCCCAAAGAAACACCAACCACTTTAAAGTAGGCTATGAAAAAATTCAAAGCACCCAAAGAAGTAGTCTTTGGTCTTTTAGTCGTCCTTACATCTCTTATAATCATTTTTGGTAAGTTTGAGAGTGAATTGGACATTGTTGTTGCTGTGAATAAGTGGCGACCACAAAATGAAGCTATTAACCGAGATTACCCATTAGCACCCTTCTGTTGGGATTTGGATGGACATCAAATAGTTGAACATCCAAACTGCAAAGACCGATTTACTCAGGAGAGTTATTGCGGTCTCCAAAATGAGGTTAATGGAGCTTGGAGCTCTAGCTTTCTAAAATCTGATCCATCGATTGCTGCGGAAAATGTAAAACATCTTCTTCTAAAGAGAGAGTGCGATACAATAATTATAGACTTTGAAGGTCTAAGCACTACTCAAGATACACTGGAGAGCTGGTTATCTATATTTACTAAAGAGCTTAGCGGCAAATTTAGGGTTTCATATGCTGCGTACGCCAAAAACGCTAAGGTTGTCTCAAACCCTCCGGCCAATATTCAAAACTATAATTTTGTTTGTAAAAACTTCCATGAAATATGGATTATGACCTACGACTACTCCATTCCCCCGTGGACAGAAGTTGGGGAATTGGCTCCACTAGATTGGGTTCAGGATGTAGTTGAATACGCTACTAAGTTTTGTAGAAAGGACCAGATACGGGTTGGACTTGCCGCCTACGGGTACGATTGGAAAACTGGTAAAATTATTGAGGAAAAAGACTATAATCCAAGAACTAAAAACCCAAGCATAGAGCTAGTCTCAAAGAGACAAAAGAAAGTGGAAGTACTGAGAAGTAGCGGGATTGATAAATTCTTTGTATGGGCCTTAGGTATGTATGATGAACTTATTTAGGAAAACAATATGACGAATGAAGATGTCGAAAGTAAAACCAAAATTTTCTTTGTAGATGACGATCAAGAACTCTTAGAACTTGTTAGTGTTAAATTAGGAAAAGAGTTTGAAGTCCATACTTTTTCTGATCCACTTGATTGTGTAGAAGCTTCAGAAAAGCATCTACCAAAACTTATCATAGTCGATCTAAATATGCCCAATATCGATGGCTATGAAGTACTAAAACAGCTCAGAGGGCATCCTGCTACAGCATCAATTCCTATCGTATGTACGAGTGCATCTACAAAGCAAGCAGATCGAAATAGGGCAGAAAAGTTGGGTGCAATTGGTTTCTTGGCCAAACCTTACAACTTAAAATCCTTAAATAAAGATATTCGGGCAATTTTGGATAACCTTAACAAGGTGGTAAAAGCTCTAACAGGAAACAGCCTCTCTATGATCTGTTTTAATGAGGCTGAGAAGAGAAGACTTATCCTAGAGGATATTAAGTCTCAGGCCGAGGGGGGAGAGACGATTGTAGTTCTTAGTTGGGATAAAGGCGAAGACTTCTTAGATGAAAAGCTAATTGAGTTTGTAAAAGATAATAAAATTTTTTATTTGGAAATGGGACCTTCCCTAATTACGAAACTTCCATACCTAGAAGACGTGTCTCCCATATTCGAAGATATTGAAAATCTTTCCTCTGGATTAGATTTGTCCCAAGCGAACCTAATTCTTGATGACCCACAAAACTTGTTTGGACATGATAGTCGCCAACGCTCTCTTGCTACAACAATTACACTTGCTAAAATTATAAAGGCTACTTTTCGGAAATCCCATGTTTATATGGCAAGAAGTAGTGATCCTGAGTTAAAAAACTTTACAATGAGAATGGCGAGCATTTTCACTGGAAGGTCATGACCCTATGAGAGTTTCAAAGGGTTTTATCACATTTTGGATTGTCCTTTGTGGCTGTTTTCTTTTATCCATTTTAAGTGTTGGACTTTCATCTGATTGGGATGTTCATCCACAGGCAGAATGGATTGCAAACAGTATGCTCTTTTACTTATATTTTATTTGCATCAGGACAGTTGTACTGATGGGACTTTCTTTCTATGAATACCTAAACACCAAGGCAAGGAAACAAGAAAAGGCTCCGCCATTGGTTACTATCATTATTCCTTGCTACAATGAGCAGGCCGTTATTCAAAACTCCATCCGCTCAGTTTCAAAAATGGCCTACCCTAATATTGAAATTTTAGTAGTTGATGATGGTTCAACTGACTCTACATTTGAAAAAGCCTTGCAAATGACAAGTGCTTTCAAAGTTCGGGTTGTTACAAAAATGAATGGCGGTAAATCTAGTGCACTCAATTTTGGTATTCAACAAGCTCTTGGGGACTTTGTTCTATGCCTAGATGCAGATAGCGAACTTGATCCGCTTGTTGTTTCTAAAGGTATTCCTTATTTTGAAAATAATCCAAACCTTGCAGCGGTCGCAGGAAGTGCGAGGGTTGGAAATGCAAGAAATCTTTTGTGTATGTTTCAAAAACTCGAATACATTATTGGACTCAATTTTCACAAGAAGGCCCAGTCAGCACTAGGGATGGTGACTATCGTACCAGGGCCAATAGGCCTATTCAGAAAAAGTGCGCTGTTTGATGTCGGTTTATACGAAGAGGATACCTATGCAGAAGACTGTGATCTAACACTTAAGCTTTTAATGAAGGGTTATGAAATTAAGTATTGTGAAGAAATGATTGCTTACACTGAAGCTCCTTTGACATTTTATGAACTCACGGTTCAGAGGTACAGATGGTCACGAGGAATGATTCAGGCCATTTACAAGAATATTGGTAGACAGCAAAGAAGCAAAGAAGGAATGGGAAAGAGAAACTTTGCTATACTTAGCTATATGGTAATTGAAACAATGTTAATACCTTCAATAAACTTTTTATTCGCGATGACGACGTTGTTTGTTGCTTTTAAATATGAAGGTACAAACCTTTATGGGCCATTTTTTATTGGGCTCATTGCAATGGATGCATCTATTGCAATGTACTCGCTATTTACAGAGAAACGAATGGGTCCATTGTTTCTACTTTCGCTTATTTCTAGAATAACTTATGGGTTCTCATTAGAGATAATGAGGTTTTATGCAATGATCGATGAAATTTTACGAATTCCAATGAAATGGGGATCGATCTCAAGAAGGGGAATGAAATAGATGAGCAATGTAAAAGAGATTTTTAATATTCTGCTTTTAAGTATTAGTCTCTCAACTGTTCTTATAACACTAGTGTCATTTATAATTTTTAAATTTCGCTACAATTACAATAAAAAGGACAAGCAAGGGCTTTATCAACTTAAAGGAAGCTTTTTTAAGCGTTTTGCACCTCACCTTGAAATTGAAAATGCAAAAGTTGTTGAAGAACGAAAACTTCTCGCAAGAAAGTCCATGAGTCCACAAAAGAAACTCATAATAACTTTTGCTTCATTTACTTTCTTTATCTTTGCATTTTTAAGTGCTGAGAACTATTTGACCTTTAGAAAACAAATCGCAAAAAACAACAAGGATGCTAATAGAATCAAACAATTGGTTCGGCAGGGTCTTTTGCAGAAGAGGGACTTCAACCCTCTAAAAACACAAGCAACATTTGAAGAGTTTTTTACAGTTAGACAAAAAACACAGTATAAAAATTTATTAAATGCTGCCAATAAGCTTAACGTTGTTCTAATTATCGATAGAAGAAACTCAGAAAAAAATCAGCCCAATTACAATATTGCATTTGAGAGATGGAAACAATTCTTAAATAGAAATGAAATCCCTTATAGGATTTCTGGTATTAGTGGAATTAGAGAGGGCGACTTTATAATTCTGCCACAGCTCAGATACCTTTCTAGTGAACAAATTGCAAAGTTAAAAGAAAGTGTAGGCAAATCAAAAATGTTGTTTACTGGTTTACCTGGTAAGAGCAATAGCATGAATAGTATTGTCCAAGAATTGACAAAAATTAAGTTTATTGAAAATAAAAAAACTGACCTATTCTTACCAACACAGCTAATTGGTACTATGGGAATGCCTGCTGGACTTACACTACCTTGGTATCCGCTTGACCAGGTTCAAATTCCAGCAGGTTCAAAAGAGCTTCAAAGCTTTAGTCGAGTTAGCGGGCATAACGGTGAGCCTATAGAGGATTATGTAGTAAGAGACTTTTACTCTCGCGAAAGTGGGGTTACTTGGACCATGTTGGACCCTTTAGAAAAGGCCAGCTTTCATGCTGATTATTTCTTGTTGGCCCTGATCACTAGAGGTTCCGATAGTAGCTTCATTGAAATTGCGAATTGGAAAAGAGATGAAAATAAAGCAGTTTTCTCTATGACTGTTGACTCGGAAGATAAGTTTGAAAGAATTGATAAGTTTCTTGAACTCTTTAAGAAAGAAAAGCTCAAAGCGAGCTTTTTTCTTGTTTCTGATCTAATGAATGAATTTAAAGATATTGAACTGAAGGAAAATGGCCTTTTTGAATTTGCTACCCACACAAATGATCACAAATCCATGTTATCTAAGACTTTGAAACAGCAGTTTTTCGACTTGGAGGAAAGTCGCTTTGATATAGAAGAGCGTGTTGGGAGTAGAGTGCATGGGATAAGGCCCCCAAAAGAAGAAGTTAACGAGGAAGCATTAAGTGCTATTGTTCAGAATGGTTTTGAATATGTCTTCGGTCACAATAAAAAATTGTCTTTTAGTCCTGAGATCGTTGCAGAAGGAGACATCGTTTTTTTACCTAGAACACTAAGTGATGATTTTGAGTTTTATAAAAATAAATTCATAATAAAGCAAAATCTAATGTTGCGTGCAATGGAGCGTGAGCTTGATTGGATTAAAAGCTCTAATGGAGCCCATTTTCTTTCCTTGCACACTCAAATTGCTGGAGAAGACCTTCCTTTTAAAACCATTGAAATGTTTGTTAAGGATCTAAAACGAGACGGCCTATGGATCACAACGGTAGACAAAGTTTCGACCTGGTGGAGAGAAAAAGAATCTCTAGAAATTAACTCTAATGGGAAAAGCGTAGAAATTAGAAACCACGGGAAAGACACTGTTAAAGACTTTGATATTAGAATCTATAACCCAATGAATTTAGACAGTTCATGTTTTAAGCGCGGTGTTTCGAGTTATTCGGAACATTTAGTATTAAGAGTCGCTGAAATAAAACCGGGTGATAGTGTCAGTCTTTGTGTTGGTGATTAAAAAACCTTAATTATGGGAAGTGTGAACCGAATAGTAGAATGAAGGTTACCTTTCTGGAGAGTAGATGGATTATAGTGTGATTTTCTACGGCCGAATGACCGAGCTTTGTTCTAAAGTGGTGGAGGCCATAGAGTCAAATGAAGAGAACATGGTGTTTGTAATTGATAACGCCATGGAGTATGCACAGGTACTAGGTCAATATGTTGAGACCGGAAAAGTACTTACTGTATTTACTGATCTTAAGTCGATGTCAGATTCTGCAGCTGCTGGGAGGGATTACTTTAAATCACCCAACCACTTTGGTCTTTTAGTTTCTAGTGCTCGGCCTATGCACCCACTTATAACAAACCCTAAGTCCAATGTCCGATTTTTTAGTAGTGATAATGGAGAAGAAAAGTTGTTCAATAAAATTGAGGCCTTTCTACAACTCGGTGTGTTTGTAAAAGATCAAAGTGAGGAAGCGAAATTAAAAGATCTGGAGGATATGCGAACTAGGTTAAGGTCTCAAAATTCAGTAATTGACACAACTTCAGTGCAAAGAGTAGAGCGTCTTGGATTTGCGGCTTTAGATGATAAGAACGAAAATGGTGGTGATGAAGAAGATTCAAAAAGTCTTGAGTTTGAAAAAAACCACCCAAATATCACGATTGATCGATTTGAAAAGAAGCGGCCTGCAGATATTGATATGTTCTCCAGACAGCTTGTGAGCGATAAAAGTAGTGGATTCAGCCGTTTGATAGATCAATATAAGGAGGAATGTGAACCTGATAAATACACTGAAGACTGGTTGGATGTAAATCCTGAAAGCGTTGAAGAACTAATGGAGAAAGAAGAGCAATTTTATGCACCTGATGAGGATCTTTCAAAATATCTAAGTTTGTTTGCCGAAATGCTTGGCAAAGAAACCTTCTCTAAAGAGGTTTTGTACAAGCTTATAAAAATGGTTCTTGGAAAGCAACACGGCTGTGAAGTTAGCTTTTACAGAGTAGACGAGGGAAAGGTTTTTGATGATGAACTACAAGGTGAGCAAGAAGCACTTGGGGAAGTAGGCGATTTCAAACTAGACACCCCCTCTTGGAGTGATGAGACTTTTAGCAAGGAAAGTTATAATTTTACAATGCCCTATTATACCAATGGCAAAGTGTATGGTCTTGCTGTGGCAACCTTTTCAAATACAACCCTCACTCATGACGATGCCTCAAAGGTGGAGTGTGTGTTTGCTTTGGCAAAGGGAGTTTTTCGTCCATGATATATTTGAGAATTCCTCCATCTTTAATTACCCCACAAGTTGATCCGCTGAACTTCAACCTTATCTTTAAGAACAAAAATGATGGCCGAAAGTTTTTGGCATGCTCCAAAGGTGACATTTTGAACGAAGAAAGAGTTCAAGATATTCTTCAGAGAGATGCCAAAGGTCAAGAGCTCGTGCTTCGAGTTGATGATTTGGAGAGTTTTCTTGCAGTTTTTGGTAATGAAGATGAGATAAATGCTGAGAACGAAGAACAGCTCAGGCTTCTCAAGCTGCAAACGGAAAGAGAATCCCTTCTAAGGATGTACATGTCAAATGAGCCATACAATTTCTTGAAGTCAACAAGGGAGATTGTAGTTCTCGAAGATTTTAGGACAATGGTAGAGTCAGCAAAAATAGAAGTTGAGGCCATGTCCTTAAAGGAGTCAAAGGAAGTCTCAAATTTGATTCATTTTGTTTCTTTTGCCCTATCTAGATTAAGTGAGCTTTCGGCCGGAGTTGCTTTTACATACTTTTTATGTCGAAGAATTGGAATTTCTCAAGAAACTGAGCTACTTGAACTAATGTGTGCCTATGCCTTTAGGGAGCTAGGCCTGGGTTACCTCTATCCAGGCTCCAAGAGAAAGGAGGACCCTGACTTCTTCAAATATCCGATGTTTACCCAGCATCTTTTAAGTGTGGGAAAAGTTTCTATTACTAAGAGTGTTTCTAGGTACATTCTTGAGCATCGAGAAAACTACGATGGTTCCGGCTTCCCAAGAGCTAAAGGGGAGGACCAAACCTCTTTTAACTCTTATATTCTGGGAGCAGTTCATGAACTCTTCAGGGTGTTCATCGTAGAACTTAGAGGGCGGGAGTTTAATAAGGCCTTAAACATTGCTTCTAACAAAGCTTTCATCCATCCTGAATTAACATCTACCTTTAAGTCACTTAAAAAGAGTAATGCTTGATCCTTGGACAAGGAGCTTGAAGTTTCATAAAATTTGGTTATGAGTAAGATTAGCGTAGTCATTCCAACATTTAATGAGAGCAGAACTGGAATTTTTTCCGATGTCCTGGCACCCTATCAAAGTTTTCCAAATATTCAGCTTATCATAGCCGATGGAGGTAGTAGCGATTCGACTTTAGAGATCGCAACTAGAGCTAAAGCAGAAATCGTTCACACTGGCGCAAAGAGCAGAGCAGAAAGAATTAACCAAGGAATCGCACACGCCAATGGAGATATTGTTATTCTTAATCATCCTAGATCAATACTTGACGTGGAAGGCATTCAGTATATTTTAGATAACGCTAGCACAATAACATGGGGTGGTTTTACCCATCGTTTTGATAGGTCACACCCGTTTCTTAAGTTCACCTCATGGTACTCAAATCAGGTTCGGTGTAAATTACGAGGTATTATTTATCTCGATCATTGTAAGTTTGCTAGAAAAGAAATTATTGAGCAAGCATGCCCGCTTCCTAAAGTTGATATCTTTGAAGACTCTATATTGAGCATTAGGTTAAAGAAAATCAGCGGGCCTCCTAAGTTGGTCCCCTTTAAATCAACCACCTCTTCCGTTCGCTTCATCCAAAACGGAATGTTCAAACAGGGAATTATGAATCAACTATTAAAGGTTGGATTTATCTTAGGAACTGACCATAAAAAAATGAATATGGTCTATGAGAAAAAGACCTCACTGAATACAGACTATGAGAAATAGTTAGGCTGTGCTTGAACAGCTGGCTCCACCTAATACGCAAAATTCAGCACAGAATTTATGATTTAAATACACTTTTTTCTCTGCTTCTTTAATATTTTTTCCAAGCACAAATTTGTCATCATAGGCCAGGAGAGTACAAGGCATTACTGATATACTCTCATCTCCTTTTCTTTTAACTATCATTCTTTCTGTGGCACACATTTGATGCTCAGGTTTCTTGTTAAGTATATCCCAGCAATGAATTGTTATTTCGGGAACATCTTTGCCTGATTCCATTTCGGGAAATATGACCAAGCTTCTGGTCGTATCAATACTGATTCTGTGTTGGTTCAAAAGCTCCTCATGGCCTTTGAGTGCTTGTTCCTCTGTTTCATCACCTAAAGATCTACTTGCAATGGAAATGTTAAATCCACGATCATATAACCATTTTACTTGATTCAAAGTTCTATCGAAGGTGAGGGGACCTCGTTCTTTTTCGTGAATCTCTTTTGAATAGTGATCAAGAGAGACTCTAATTTGGAGTTTGTGGCCAAATTGGCTTAGAAGTTTTAACAGTGACTCTTCATGCCTTTTTATAACTCGGTTTGCATTAGTAAGTACTAGCACTTCATATCCACTTGAGAGGCAAAGATGTAAAATATCAATGATTTCAGGATTTAAAAATGGTTCACCACCAGTAAGTCCAATTACTTTTGTTTCTACAGATGAAACATCAGCAAGAACAGCTTTAACTTCTAACATAGTTAGAAATGAGAGCTTATCGTTTGTGGGTGATGATTCAATATAGCAATTTTCACACTTAAGATTGCACAATGTCCCAGTATTGAACCAAAGTGTTTTAAGTTCTTTTAAAGTGACACTTGCTCTTTCCTGACCATTTGCAGTTTTTCTCATTTCTTTGAATTTCATAGATCTAACTCTCTGCCAAAATTTACTTGTACGTTGGTATTGTAACATCTACTCCTGTATATCGTCATGGGAAGAACTTCAGAAAGACTTAATTTTATTTTGGCATGTTTACTGCAGCTTGTTTACCTAAAAGGAGTGCAAGATGGATAAGTTAGAAATTGAAATGCCACTGGTTAATAAATGTAGCAAAGAAAATTGTGCATACAATAATGGCTGTGGATGTCATGCCAAGGCCATTACGGTAGGTGACGGTTCAAACCCTGGATGTGATACCTATTTCGACTCGGCAAAACATACCCAAGAAAAGCAAAGGATTGCTGGAGTTGGTGCTTGTAAGGTGAGTGTATGTAAGCATAATACTGACTTTGAGTGTCAGGCCGATTCCATTTCAGTAGGCGAGAAAGATGGTGGAGTAAAGTGCTTAACCTTTGAAAGACGTTAAGCACTCATATACTCGCTAGCAACTTGTGAGTTAGTGCAATATGTAAGCTTAATGTCCTGATGTAAAGACAGTATTTCTAAAAAACGATCCAGCTTGTGCCAATGTTTATGTGCGGTTTCTTGATGGGAGTTTATTACTGCGATGTAATTTCCAGTTCGCTTGCATGAATCTACTGCTTTATTGGCGAGTTGTTCAATCCAATCATGCTGCCAATAATCAACCGCACCTAAGTTGTTTGGAATTTCCAGTAGCTTGCCTCTTTTGGTATTCAAGAAGTACGGCCTTGACTCCATGTTAATCTGATCCCAAATTATCGATATATACCTTTGAAGATTGTCACCCTCCCATGAACTCCCTTCAAGCAACGAGGCCACAGTTGCCGAGCTCTCAATGAAGATTTTATTTTCCTGAAGTGACTCGAAAATTGCGTCGTCACTCATCCAACCACCTGCTCTAAAAGAATTTAACTTCTTAAAGCCATACTTACCCATCAGGTTAATGGAGAACTTAATCATTTTATCTATTTCGTCTTTTGAGAAACTATTAAGCATTACCTCTTGTCCATGTTCTTCACCAATGTTGTAGTCACCCATCGAAGAAAAACAGGGACCAACTCTAGGGTGTACTCCTGCCGAAGATACAAAATGTTTTGGTGCATGAATATGAAGGCCAGTATCATCTTCTTCTGATAAAATATTATTTATTGTTTTTGTGATTTCTAAATCACAGGTATTTGGATTTGTGTAATATCCTGGATTCAGGTAGTGGGTAAGGGGAACGCCCCAGTCGTGTTTAAATTTCTGGATTCTCTGTAAATTTTCTTCCTCAAGGTCAGTCCCTTCCCAGTCTACTGTAATTAAAACTTTCAATTCGCTCATTGTTACAAATTCCATAAAGATATTATTTGTTATGGGGGTAACAAAGCCCACAGGTTATTCCAAGGAGGTGTGTAGAAACTAAACGGTATGTATTACTGAACCTAAAGATTATCTAAATAGGTGTTTGGGCATTAGATTAAGATTTAACAAGAGAGACTGAGAGATTGTGGTTATATTACATTCCAATGGAAATTATAGCTTACAGGGAGGAAAGATGACTGATATTGCACTAACAGAAAGACAGTTGAGAGAGAAAGAGTATTACGAGGTATACGCCAAATCAAATACTCCTTGTCATGATCAGATTGATCTTGCTCCAGTAAATGCTTTGATCAAAAATGAAGGGATGAGGCCTTGGAACTCCTATTGGGCAATTTATGAATTTGCCTGGAGACACTTTGATGATGGAAAAATATTGTTAGACTTTGGCAGTGGTCCAGGAGATAACGCCCTAAGGCTAGCAAATTTAGGCTATAAGGTGGAGGGGTTTGACATAAGTGATGCCAATGTTGAAATAGCCAATAACTTGTTTAAAGAAAATCGAGCTAGCGGAAAGTTTCAGTATTCTACAGCTGAGTCGCTCCCTTATGATGATGCGAGCTTTGAAATAATTGTTGGGATTGATATCCTTCATCATGTAGATATTCCAAAAGCGATGAAGGAGTGCAAGCGTGTGCTTAAGTTTGGTGGAAAAGCTTTTTTTAGAGAGCCGGTTGATGCACCTCTTTTTGATTGGCTACGTAATACTAGGGCAGTCAAAGCAGTTTATCCCAAGGATGTGTCCTTTGAGAACCACATTACAGAAGACGAAAGAAAGTTGAATTTTAATGATGAAATTATAATGGAGAGTACTTTTCCCAATATAAAAAAACACTATTATTTACTTTTTGCTAGACTTGATAAACTTTATCGCAAGGGAGCAGATCCTAGGCCATCAATGCTTGAAAGGTTAGACTATTTTCTTATTAAGCGTTTTCCATTTTTGAAGAAGTTTTGTGGCGTAGTTATCTACGAACTATCAAAATGATAAAGAATAC
>Ga0208568_1000689_pt1 | contig 12198 bp, 10 predicted proteins | sample DeeseametaMP2969_FD_184165 | JGI IMG/M metagenome (GOLD analysis project Ga0208568, IMG submission 184165) | Marine microbial communities from the Deep Atlantic Ocean - MP2969 (SPAdes) | ecosystem: Environmental > Aquatic > Marine > Oceanic | place: South of Funchal, North Atlantic Ocean... | reverse complement strand
CTTTAAGAGCAAATCCTAGTAGTCTCAAAAACTAGTTCTCATTCACTATCAAGGATATTGCTATTAGTGGGTAGGGTTTTTGGTGAGCCGTATCGGATTCGAACCGATGACACCTTCCTTAAAAGGGAAGTGCTCTACCAACTGAGCTAACGGCCCTAAAAAAAGTATTACTATATTTTTTTAATTTTTTTTCAATCGTAAAATGCATGTATGTCCAAATAAATCTAAATTATATTGATATAATTAGTATAAAAATCATCAAAAGTATTATTTTTTATTGCTTCTCTAATTTTGTTCATTAATTGTTGGTAAAAGCTTATATTATTTATAGTTAAAATCATGGAAGCTAAAATTTCATTAGAATTAATCAAATGATTAATGTAACTCTTAGAATATAATTTGAGATGCCTTATATTCATACTTTCATTTATAGGAGAGTCATCTTTCTGGTATTTTGAGTTTCTTAAATTAAGTCTTCCTTCCCATGTAAAGGCCAATCCAGTTCTGCCTGATCGTGTAGGCATTACACAATCAAACATATCTATACCACGTTTTACTGCACCTAAAATGTCTGAAGGGGTTCCTACGCCCATTAAATAACGTGGCTTATTTTTTGGCATTGAAGGTGTAACTTCATCAAGAACTTTAAACATTTGATCTTGAGTTTCACCTACAGCTAAGCCGCCTAGCGCATAACCATCAAAATCAATTTTTTCAAGACTTTCTAAACTTTCTAATCTTAAGTCTTTATAAATACCTCCTTGAATAATTCCAAATAAACCCTTTTTGAAATTATTACCAAATTCCTTTTTTGATCTTTCGGCCCAATTAATAGAAAGTTTTATGGATTGACTGAGTTTATTCTTATCACTAGTTAATTTGGGACATTCATCTAAAACCATCACTATATCTGAATTAAGATCCTTCTGAATTCTGATACTTTCCTCGGGACTTAACACAAATTTTTTACCATCTATATGAGAGTTAAAAATAGCACCATTTTTCTCATCAATTTTTACCAAATTTGATAGAGACATAATTTGAAAGCCGCCAGAATCCGTTAATATAGGAAGTCTACAATTCATGAACTTATGAAGACCTCCGACTCTTTTAATCCTCTCGATTCCAGGTCTGATCATCAAATGATATGTATTGGATAAAATTATTTGAGTACCAGATAAAATTAAGTCATCAATAAAAATTGATTTAACGGTACCTTGTGTTCCAACAGGCATAAAGGCAGGAGTATCAATTGGCCCTCTGTAGGTATTAATTTTACCAAGACGAGCTAAATAATCTTCATTCAAAAGATTAAAAGAAAAATTTTCTGAAGACATGAAGTTACTTGAGTTTTACTTAGCTGATAAACTTATAATTTGATCTGGATCTGATACTTTTCCGTTGGAATCTTCTCCTCTTTTAATTAAATCAACAAACTCCATTCCCTGGATTACTTTTCCAAAAACTGTATATTGTCGATCTAAAGAAGGTGATGCTTTAAAACAAATAAAGAATTGACTATTCGCACTATTTGGATCACTAGAACGTGCCATCGATAGAGTACCTCGTTCATGTGGAATATTACTAAATTCAGCTTTTAAATCTGGATATTCAGATCCTCCTGTGCCAGCTCGTTGAATATCATAAGTGTCTAAATTTGAATTACCATACTCAACATCTCCCGTTTGCGCCATAAAGCCATCTATAACTCTATGAAAAACAACTCCATCATATTTTTTTTCTTTGGAAAGCTGTTTAAATCTTTTTACATGATTGGGTGCCTTGTCGCTGAATAATTCAATTATAACATTTCCATCTTTTAACTTCAAAATCATTGTATCTTCCTTTGCTAGTGTTGGTTTAACAAATATAATAAAAATAAAAATTACAATTATTTTTTTAATCATATTTTATCTTTGATTGCTCGGATGGTACTTTTTGTGACAAAATTATCTATTTTTCCATTTAATTTTGCTATTTCTTTAACAAATTTTGATGAAATAACTTGTCTCTCTACATCTGACATCAAAAAAACCGTTTCAATAGTTTTATCAAGTTTCTTATTCATTCCCGCTAATTGAAATTCGTATTCAAAATCGGATACAGCTCTTAAACCTCGAAATATAATTGTAGCCTTATATTTTCGACAAAGAGATGTAGTTAAATTATTAAAAGATAGAACTTTTATACTTTGCTTATTAAATTTTAAATCTTTGAAAAGTGAATCTTCTATTAATGAAACTCTTTCATCAGCAGAAAATAAATACTCTTTTGAATAATCATTCGATACAGCAACAATTAATTTGTTTACAATTTTTAAAGCACTTTTGATAATATCGATGTGACCATATGTAATTGGATCAAAAGTACCTGGATATATACCAACCTTACTCATCTTCTACTTTAATCGCTGAAACTACTTTTTCCTCCCCAGAAAGTTTAAATATTCTAACGCCTTGAGTATTTCTTCCAGCACTTCTTATTTCTTTAACAGCACATCTTATAACTCTACCTTTGTCTGTAGATAAAATAATTTCATCACCTTCGTTTACGGGAAGAGATGCCGCCACATTTCCGTTCCTTGAAGAGTTAATTATACCAATAATCCCTTTACCTCCTCTATTAGTAACTCGGTATTCATAAAAAGAAGTTCTCTTGCCAAAACCATTTTCCGTAATAGATAATATATATTTTTGCTTTGCTATTACTTCAGATAATTTAACTTTATCAGCGGAACCGTTTTTAAGTAAATTTTTTGCCGTTTTCGGCTTAATATTAACATTATCAACAACTGACAATGATATTACCTTGTCCCCTGATCCCAATTCCATACCTTTAATTCCCTTTGATGATCTGCCTTTAAAAATTCTTAACTTTTTAGACATAAACCTTATACATTTACCTAGCTGTGTACTTAAAATAACGTCTTGATCATTTCGACAAATTGTTACTCCAATTATTTTATCATCCCCATCAAGTTTCATTGCAATTTTACCCGTAGACTGAATACTAATAAAATCTTCTAAACTATTTTTTCTGACCTTACCTTTTGAAGTGGCAAAAACTACATAAAGTTTTTTCCACTCATTTTCATTTTCTGGTAAGGGCATAATTGAACTTATGGAATGATGACTTTTTAATGGTAGAAGGTTAAATAAAGTTTTACCTTTTGAATTAGCTGTTCCCTGAGGTATTTTCCAAGCTTTTAACTTATAAACAAGTCCTTGAGTTGAAAAAAATAAAATAGGAGTATGCGAATTTGCAGTAAAAATTTTTATAACATAATCCTCATCTCTCGTTATAATACCAGTTTTTCCTTTACCTCCTCTTTTTTGAATTTTCACAGAGGAAAGTGAGCCTCGTTTAATATAACCTTTATGGGTAATCGTTATTACAACCGCCTCTTTTTGTATCGTTTCTTCAATATTATAGTTTAAAGCTAAATCTAAAATTTTAGTTCTTCTCTTAACTGAAAATTTTTCTTTTATTATATTTAATTCATCAATAATTACATTAAAAAGTTCTTTTTTTGATTTCAAAAGTTTTTCATATTTTTTAATTAACTCAGCAAGTTTTTTTATTTCCGTCTCTATTTCATTTATTCCAAAAGCTGTTAATTTTTGTAATTTCAATTCAAGGATTGCTAATACCTGAGTTTCAGATAATGAATAGCTTGCTCTCGATTTTTCAGAATTGATAAGCTTTAACAATCGACTAGTCTTAGTAATTTTCCATTTTTTATTTAAAAGCGATTTTTTTGCTAATTCTGTGGTAGCAGAATTTTTTATAATTTTTATTGTTGCATCTATGTTTTCAACAGCTATTGAAATACCGAACAAAACATGCGCTCTTTCTTGTGCCTTATTTAAATCAAATTTTATTTTTTTAGTTAAAGTTTTTTCTCTAAAACTTACAAATTCAGATATAAATTCCTTTAAATTTAGTATTTTTGGTTTTCCATTAACAATAGCTAAAGTGTTAAAACCAAAAGAAGTCTCTATAGATGTTAATTTATATAATTGTCTTTTTACCGTTTCTGGTTCAACGTTTCTTCTTAAGTCTAATACAACTCTAACCCCCTCTCGATTAGACTCGTCTCTAATATCGCTTATGCCTTCTATTTTTTTATCCCTAGCTAGTTCAGCTATTCTCTCATTTAAAACTGATTTATTGACTTGGTAAGGTATAGATTTTAAGACTAAACGCTCTTTACCATTTTCTAAACTTTCCTCTTCTATTTCGCCTCTTATTTTGATTGAGCCTCTTCCTTTATTATATCCTTGTTTTAAATTATCCATGCCTACAATTATTCCCCCAGTTGGAAAATCAGGTCCTGGAACTTTTTTCATTAATTGTGAAATAGTAATATTTCTATTATTTATAAAAGCTACTGTGGCATCAATAATTTCACCTAAATTATGCGGAGGGATGCTTGTTGCCATTCCAACCGCAATACCACCTGCCCCATTAACTAATAAGTTTGGGAATTGAGCAGGTAAAACTGAAGGCTCTTTCTCTGTTTCATCGTAATTACTTCGAAACTCAACTGTATTTTTTTCTATATCATCAATTAAAAATTGCGAAATCTTGGCTAACTTTGTTTCAGTGTATCTCATTGCGGCAGGTGGATCTCCATCAATAGAACCGAAATTACCTTGACCATCAATTAACGGTAGACTCATTGAAAAATCCTGAACAAGTCTTACTAAAGCATCATATACAGCTTGGTCTCCGTGTGGATGATATTTACCAATAACATCTCCTACTATTCTTGCTGATTTTCTAAATTGCTTAGACCAATCAAAACCACCTTTATACATGGCGTAAATTATTCTTCTATGAACTGGTTTTAACCCGTCTCTTACATCAGGTAGCGCTCTACTTATTATCACGCTCATTGCATATGATAAATAAGACGAGCTCATTTCATCATAAACAAAAATCGGTTTATGATTATTTTTACCTAAATCAGATGCTATATTTTCCATTTAAGCTAAAAAGGAATCTCATCATCAAGATCATTTGATGAAGAACTTTTCTCATTTGGCAGAGAACTTTTAGTTTCAGTGTTATCTTGTATGGATGTACTTTGACTATTTTTTCCACTTAATATGGTAAATGTTGAATTAAATCCTTGTAGAACTATTTCTGTAGAATATTTATCTTGGCCAGACTTTTCATCAGTCCACTTTCTGGTTGAAAGTTGTCCTTCAATATAAACTTGTGCACCTTTTTTTACATACTGTTGCACTACGTTAACTAAGCCTTCGTTGAAAATAACGACCCTATGCCACTCTGTTTTTTCTTTTCTTTCACCTGTATTCTTGTCTTTCCACGTATTGCTAGTCGCTAAACTAAATCTTGCGATACTTTTACCATTCACCATTTGCTTAATTTCAGGGTCGGCCCCTAATCTTCCTATTAAAAGTACTTTATTTAAACTTCCTGCCATATTATTTATAGATTCGTTAAAAGAATAATTGTTAATATCTATTAATATAACATATTTCCATCTTTTTATTAATAGGTTAGATATAGTTGTCAAAATATATGGGTAAAAAAATCGTTATAAAAGGCGCTAAAGAACACAACTTAAAAAATATATCGGTTGAAATTCCAAAAGATAATTTTATTGTAATAACAGGTCTCTCCGGATCAGGAAAATCATCATTAGCGTTTGATACAATCTATGCTGAGGGTCAGAGAAGGTATGTGGAAAGTCTTTCCGCTTACGCTAGACAGTTTTTAGACAAAATGAAAAAACCCAAAGTAGACTTAATTGAGGGACTAAGTCCTGCTATTTCTATAGAACAAAAAAATACTCCAAAAAATCCAAGATCAACTGTTGCTACCGTTACTGAAATTTATGATTATATGAGGGTATTATATGCACGAGCAGGGACACCTTATTCACCCTTCACTGGAAAGCCTATTAAATCACAAAGTGTTGCTGAAATTGTCGATAGAATAAAGAATCTTCCGAAAAAAAATACTATTTATTTATTAGCTCCTGTCGTTAGAGGTAGAAAAGGAGAATATAAAAAAGAGATAGCGGATTTCAAAAGAAGGGGTTTTCAAAGAATAAAAGTTGATGGAACTTATCATAATATTGATGAAGTGCCAGAGTTGAACAAAAAAATTAAGCACGACATTTCGGTTGTAGTTGACAGAATTATTATAAATAATGAATTAGGAAATAGATTAGCAGAAAGCGTCGAAACAGCACTTAATTTGTCTGATGGGCTATTATTTGTCGAATATGAAAATGAAACTCTTCCAAAAAAATTTAGAAAAATAGAAAAAGTTATATTTTCATCAAAATTTGCTTGTCCTGAAAGTGGTTTTACAATTGAGGAAATAGAACCAAGACTATTTTCATTTAATAGCCCATATGGAGCCTGTGAAGAATGTGAGGGTATTGGAGCTAATTTAAATGTTAATCCAAATTTAGTTGTTCCAAATGCTAAAAAAAGTTTGGCTGAAGGAGCTATAGAGCCGTGGGCTAAATCAACATCATTATACTACGCTCAAACGCTAGGTTCGTTGGCCAAACACTATAGATTTTCATTAGATGAGCCGTGGAAGAAGTTACCAGAAAAAATAAAAGATATATTACTTTACGGCTCTCATGATGACGAAATTAAATTTAATTACGATGATGGATATGAAAAATATTCAACTAAAAAATCATTCGAAGGAGTAATTAATAATTTAGAGAGAAGATACTTGGAAACAGAAAGTGAATGGAAAAGAGAAGAAATTGCCCAATATCAGAGTGAATCTGATTGTGAAAAATGCAAGGGAATGAGGCTTAAAGATGAGGCTTTATGTGTAAAAATAGATAATTTAAATATCAGTGAAGTTACAAGAAAACCTATATCTGAAGCAAAAAAATGGTTCAAAAGTTTAAACGATACATTGAAAGATAGAGAAAAAAAAATCGCTCAACATATTTTAAAAGAAATTAATGAAAGATTAGATTTTTTGCTTAATGTAGGTCTGGATTATCTAACTCTATCAAGAGAATCTGGAACTTTATCTGGAGGTGAGTCTCAAAGAATAAGGTTAGCTTCTCAAATTGGTTCAGGTTTAACTGGAGTAATATATGTTCTGGATGAACCATCAATTGGTTTACATCAAAAGGATAATATTAAATTAATTAATGCTCTAAAACGACTTAGAGATTTAGGTAACACAGTTATAGTTGTCGAGCACGACACAGAAACAATGGAAAGTGCTGATCATATAATAGACCTTGGCCCTAAAGCCGGTAATGATGGAGGTCATATAGTTGCTCAAGGAAAATTAAAAGCAATAATGGATAGTGAAAATAGCATTACTGGAAAATATTTATCAAAAAAAATGAATATTCATGTTCCAAGAACAAGAAAATTAGCAAGGAACGGAAGATATTTAGAAATTTTGGGTGCCACTGGTTATAATTTAAAAAACATAAATCTTAAAATACCATTAGGAACCTTCACTTGTGTTACCGGAGTATCAGGTAGTGGTAAATCTACGTTAATAATTCATACTTTGTATAATGCTTTAAATTTAATGTTAAATAATAATAAATCACGAAAGATACCAAAAGCATTTAAAAGTTATAGGGGTGTAGAAAGAATAGATAAAATTATCAATATAGATCAATCGCCTATAGGAAGAACACCCAGATCAAATCCCGCTACCTATACTGGAGCTTTCGGACCAATAAGAGATTGGTTTGCAAGTTTACCTGAGTCAAAAGCAAGAGGTTATAAAGTTGGAAGATTTTCATTTAATGTAAAAGGCGGAAGATGTGAAACATGCGAAGGTGATGGAGTAATAACTTATGAAATGCATTTTTTGCCTGATGTTTATATAGCTTGTGATGTTTGTAAAGGTCTTAGATATAATCGCGAAACATTGGAGATCAAATATAAAAATAAAAATATTGCTGATGTATTAAATATGACCGTTGACGAAGGTTGTAATTTTTTTGAAAATATTCCTACAATAAAAACTAAATTGTTAACTTTAAAAAAAGTCGGTCTTGGATATATAAAAATAGGACAACAAGCTACAACTTTATCGGGAGGTGAAGCTCAAAGAATAAAGCTAGCTAAAGAGTTGTCAAAAAGATCAACTGGAAGAACCATGTATATTTTGGACGAACCAACAACCGGCTTACACGCACATGATATAAAAAAGTTGCTAGAAATTCTTCAAGCATTTGTTAATCAAGGAAATACAGTAATTGTCATAGAACATAATTTGGATGTAATTAAAACTGCAGATTGGATAATTGATATGGGTCCTGAGGGTGGTGATAAAGGTGGCCAAATTATTGCAGAAGGGAATCCTGAACAAATTTGTGAAGTATCTAGTAGTTATACGGGAAATTATTTAAAAAACGTTATTAATACGAAGCTAAAAAAAACAGCTTAGCATTTAATCTTAAAAATGATATAAATTACCCATGGGATCTATATTGCAATCGCTAGCAAAAACTATTCATTTATCAATAGTTCTTGCTGTTTTATTGTTCATTTATTTATTTTATGCAGAAGGTGGCTGGGCTTTTGATCAATTATTTTGGAGTTGGTTATTTAGGTATTTTCACGTTCTTTCTGGAGTTATGTGGATTGGTTTATTATGGTATTTAAATTTTATTCAAATACCAAGCATGCCAAAAATCCCAGATGAACAAAAACCAGCGATAGGAAAAGTCATAGCACCAGCGGTTCTTTTTTGGTTCCGATGGGCTGCTTTATCTACAATAATAACTGGACTTATAGTTGCTTATTTAAATGGTTATATACACGAAGCATTGGTTCTTGGTATTGGTAGCGGAGGCGGAAAAAGCACGGCTATCGGTATTGGAATGTGGTTAGGTTTAATCATGGCTTACAATGTTTGGTTTATTATTTGGCCAAATCAAAAAAGAGTTTTGGGACTGGTTGAATGTGCACCGGAAGAAAAAGCGAAATCTGCTAGAACAGCGATGTTGTTTTCAAGAACTAACACTTTGTTATCATTACCAATGCTACTATCAATGGTAATGGCTCAAAACTTATACTAATTATTTTCCGTATTCTCTTTTAAAATAGTTTTTTGATTAACCTTTGTATAATTTAGAACTGGTGTTGCTATAAAAATAGATGAATACGTTCCAATAATAACACCGAGAATCATAGCAAAAGAAAAACCCTTTAATATTGCACCACCAAAAATGTATATAGAGAACAATGCTAGTAATGTTGTGACTGAAGTAATTAAAGTTCTCGATAAAGTTTGATTGGTTGAAAGATCAGAAATTTCAGTGATTGACATCTTTGAATACTTTTTCAAATTTTCTCTGATACGGTCAAATATTACAACCGTATCATTCATCGAATAGCCAACTATAGTTAAAACCGCAGCTACAATTGATAAATTAACTTCATAAGCTAAAAAAGAAAAAATTCCCACAGTAATAATAACATCATGAATTAATGCAATAACAGCTCCCAAGCTAAATTGCCATTCAAACCTTATCCAAATATAAAACAACATTGCAGCCAAAGATAAACTAATGGCCAATAAACCTGCTCTCAGTAATTCATTGCTAACTTTTGGACCAACATTCTCCACTCGCCTAAAATTAACAGCAGAGCCTAAATCTGCAGACAATTTATCATTGATTGATTTGATAAAGTTTTCATCATCAGATTTTGTTATTTCAATTTTTACTAAATAATCATTTTCCTTACCAAATTTTTTTACGGTAACGTCCCCTAAATTCATTTTTAAAAGTGACTCTCTTATCTCGGCAATAATTGTTATTGAATTTTCCGTTCTAACCTCAATTAAAGTTCCTCCTTTAAAGTCAACTCCCAAATTCAATCCTTTAATTAAAAGTACTAAAATAGATAAAAAAATTAAAATATATGAAAAAATATTCATTTTTTTGTAAAAGTTTGAAAATTTTATATCTTTAGATATTTTAAAAATCATAATACAATTTGTTTATCCTTGTTTTTCATTGCATAAAGAGATGAAAGATGGCGTGCGAAGAAATAAGCAGAAAATAATGTAGTTAAAATACCTATTCCTAGTGTAACAGCAAATCCTTTTACCGGACCTGATCCCAAGAAAAAAAGTATAACTGCTGATATTAAAGTAGTGATATTTGCATCTAACACCGCCGATTGTGCATTTTTGTAACCCATATCAAATGCATGAATAATAGATTTTTCAGTTACCATTTCCTCTTTTATTCTTTCGAAAATTAAAACATTGGCGTCGACAGCCATACCTACTGTCAGAATAATTCCAGCTATCCCGGGCAAGGTTAATGTTGCTTCCAAAACTGTTAAAATACCAATTAAAAGTATAAGATTAATAATTAATGCAAGATCAGCAATGATTCCTAATTTTCTGTATTTGTATAACATGTAGATCATAACTAACAAAAATCCTATTGCTAAAGAAATAGCTCCAGCTTTAATTGAATCTTCACCCAGGTCAGGCCCGACTGTTCTTTCCTCAATGATCGTTAAAGGTGCTGGTAAAGCTCCAGATCTAAGTAGTAAAGCTAAATCAGTGGCAGATTGAAATGTGAAATTTCCTGAAATTACACTATTACCACTCAATATAGCTTCTTGAATAACTGGCGCACTAATAATTTTATTGTCTAAAATTATAGCTAATCTTTTTCCAACATTATTTTTTGTTGCTCTTGCAAATTTTTTAGCACCTGCCCTATCCAAGGAAATATTGACAGTGTTCTGATTATTTTGATTATCAAACCTTGGTTGTGCAGCAATTAGATTATTTCCACTTAATACAACCCTTTTGCTAACACTTAGCTGTGCTTCGCTATCTTCATAAGATAAAAATTCCGAACCAAAGTCATCTTCACTTTCAGAAACAAGTCTAAAAGTTAAATTGGCTGTTTTTCCCAAAAGTTTCTTAATTCTATTAGGATCATCTAGGCCAGGTAGTTCAACTAAGATTCTATCGTTACCCCTTCTTATAATGGTAGGTTCGTTAGTTCCAACTTCATCTATCCTTCTTCTAACTATCTCTAACGATTGATCTAAGGCAGAATTCTTTATTTCAATCAAACCAAATTTTGAATATTCTAATTTAACTCTGTTATCTTCAAGAGAATAATTCATTTCATATGATCTATATTGATTGTAATAAATATTAATCGAATTATCCTTATTTAATAAAAATTTCTCAAATTTTTCTATATCCTCAGCATTTATTTGAAAATTGATTGATTGATTTATTAGTTTTAAATTTTGGTATTTTATTTTATTTTTTTTAAAATATTTTCCTAAACTAAGAAGTTTGTGTTGCAAATTTTGATTTACAATTGGTTTGGAGTCAACTTCCAATAATAAATATGATCCCCCTTGAAGATCTAAACCAAGCTTAACTTTTTTTGATAGAATAAAATTTTCTTTATTATCGATAAAATTTATAAATGAAAAAAAAGATAAAATAACTATGATTGAATATATTATAAATAATTTAATTCTTGAAAAATATAACACAAAATATAATTATTTTTTTGTATCAGATGTGCTTAATAAACTTTGTATTGTTGATTGAACGACTTGAACAGTTACATTTTCTGAAATTAATATATCTACTTTATCATCACCCAGCACTCTTTCAATTTTACCTACAATACCTCCTGAAGTAACTACTTCATCGCCTCTTTTTAAAGCCGTAACCATCCCTTTATGTTCTTTAACTTTTTTTTGCTGAGGCCTTATAAGAAAAAAATAAAAAATAACAAAAATTAAAATTAATGGGATGAACTGTGCAAAACCTGAACCCGACATATTTACTCCTAAATTTGTACTATGCTTATACTAAATAAAAAAAATAAACAATAAAAATTAACCTATACGATCTTCTCCATGCATATAAGATCTTAGAACTTCCGGAATTATGATACTTCCATCTTTTTGTTGATAATTTTCCATAATAGCAATTAATGTTCTTCCAACAGCTAGGCCAGATCCGTTTAATGTACCTAAAAAATCTGAATCGTTTTTTTCGTTTTTGTACTTAGCTTTCATTCTCCTTGCTTGAAACTGACCACAAGATGAACAACTTGAAATTTCTCGGTATTTATTCTCAGAAGGGATCCAAACTTCCAAATCATAAGTTTTTTCAGCACTAAACCCCATATCTCCAGTGGATAACATAACCACTCTA
>Ga0208568_1000686_pt1 | contig 12227 bp, 10 predicted proteins | sample DeeseametaMP2969_FD_184165 | JGI IMG/M metagenome (GOLD analysis project Ga0208568, IMG submission 184165) | Marine microbial communities from the Deep Atlantic Ocean - MP2969 (SPAdes) | ecosystem: Environmental > Aquatic > Marine > Oceanic | place: South of Funchal, North Atlantic Ocean... | reverse complement strand
ACAGGCAAAATCAGCGGCCAATAGCTTACTTACTTTACTGAATCGTATGCTCGATTTTGCCCGCGCTGAAAGCTCGCAAGTGCAAATTAATAAAACCCCTTTTAGTGTGCCTGACTTAATCGACTACTGTGAGGGGATTACCGCTCCTTTATGTGCAAATAAAGATATCGAATTTAAAGTTGAATGTGACCAAAGCATTAGTGATAACTTGATGGGTGATCAGATTTGCTTGCAGCAGGTATTAGCTAATTTACTGACAAACGCAGCCAAATTCACCGAGCAAGGCACCGTGACATTAAACTTAATGTTGGTAGAAGAGTCAGCTGAGCAGCAACTCATTTGTTTTACTGTTAAAGACACGGGCATTGGTATTAGCAAGGCAGATCAAAGCCGCTTATTTGATGCATTTACTCAAGGTGATGAATCATTAACGCGCTCTCATCAGGGAGTTGGCTTAGGCTTAGCGATTGTTAAGTACGAAGTTGCGCTAATGGGAGGCGAAATTAAGCTTGAAAGCGAAAAAGGCAAAGGCAGTGAATTTTGCTTTTGCTTACAGCTTGATAAAGCTGCAGAGCCTGTGAAAAAAGAGCTGGTTTCACTGCCTTCAAGTACTGACTTATCAGGGCTTTTAGTACTCGCTGTGGATGATAACCCGCTTAATTTAAGCATTATTAAAAGTATTCTAGAGCAAATTGATGTCACCGTTGTGTGTGCAAAAAATGGTGAAAAAGGCATTGAGCTGGCAAATAGCTTAAGGCCCGATCTTATTTTTATGGATATTCAGATGCCAGAGATGGATGGTTGCCAGGCAACGCGTATTATTCGTCAGTCATTCACTAAAGAGCAAATGCCGATATACGCACTCACTGCACACAGTGAAAGTGAGGATATTGAGCATTCAATCGCGGCGGGGATGAATAAACACCTAACTAAACCGATTGTTGCTAGTAAGTTGTTTTTAGCAATGAGTGAACTTGATAACACAAAAGAAGTCTTTTTTGATCAAGCTTTTATACTGTCTCAGTTTGCAAACAATACTAAGTTAGTATTAACTATGTTATCAAAGTTTGCGACTATGGCAGCAGGGCTGTTATTACAAATCTCTACATTAAAAACTACCGATGAGTTGGTCCGTGTGGTTCATAATGTAAAAGGGTCAGCCGGAAATCTCGGTTTTAAGCGATTGTCAGCGTGCGCTCAGCAATGTGAAGCTAGGCTTAAAGCAGATGGCGAACTGCCCGAACAATTAAATGATGAATTGCAGTGGCAAATAAAACAGGTCATCGCATTTATCATCGAACAAGGATCTACTGATGTTGAAAAGAGCCAAGGTACTGATTGTTGATGACGATCCGTTAAACCGCTTGGTATTAGAGAAAACATTGCAGCAAGACTATGATGTTTTTTGTGTTGAGAGTGGCGAAAAAGCTCTGACGTTTTTAAAAACGCAGACTGTTGATTTGTTGATCTTGGATATTGTGATGCCAGGTATTGACGGCTACGAAGTGCTTACTAAGTTAAAAGAAAGCGCAACAACCAGTATGCTGCCCGTAATATTTATTTCTGCCAATACCAGTCACGATGATGAAGCTAAGGGCCTTGAATTAGGCGCGATGGATTACATCACTAAACCATTTAGTGCTGCTATCGTGCGTGCCCGAGTGCGTAACCAGCTGTTGATCAAACAAAAAAATGACTTACTCGAAATGCTCGCCTCAATTGATGGCCTAACCGAGATCCCTAATCGACGTTATCTGGACGAAAATTTAGCGCGAGAGTGGCGTCGTTGCCGTCGAGATCAAACCCCGTTATCGGTGTTATTGATGGATGTTGATCACTTTAAACGTTACAACGATTGCTATGGTCACCGAGCAGGTGATGATTGCTTAAAACAAATTGCTCATGCCTTAGTTGGGGCGTGTGAACGAGGCAGTGACTTTGTTGCGCGTTATGGTGGTGAAGAGTTTGCGGCAGTGTTACCCAATACTTCAGTGAAAGAGGCTATCTCGTTTGCAAATAAATTGCGCAATGCCGTGAATGAGTTAAACATTCCGCACAAAGCGTCGCTAAATGCTGACCATGTCACAATTAGTATTGGTATTGCGACCACTGAAAATGGTCAGGTTTATGCTGAGCAAACCTTACTAGAGGAGGCTGATTTAGGTCTTTATCAGGCTAAGGATGCCGGACGAGATCAGATAGTATCGAGAATGATCGCAGTAAATGAACATGAGTAGGCGATTGCCTACTCACCCATTTTAAATTTCTTATTAGCCATTGCTAAGTGATTTATAAATCGTATCACCCACGCCAATTAACTTATCATTTTTAAATACAAGTGGCGTACACTCGTCTTTAGTCATCTTGCCATCAGAGTGAATGCTATGCGTTGCATAGAATAATACTTGATACACATCATCACCTTGCTTTAATAACTCGGTAAAGTTAGGTGTATTTAGTTTGTTTAATACCGTTTGGTAGCTGGTATCTAAAGCAAGATTAGAAATCACTTCACGATTATTCTTATGTTGTTGCTGCCAGCTAGATGAGCTTCCCGCCCAATGTGTATCGGCTTCGCCGTCAGAAACAGCAATGACACAACCAGTTAAAAATGGTGCAGTTAGCGCGGCAATTAGAAGTGCTTTTTTCATGTTCTTTTATCCCGAAGAAATTGTTTTTTAGTTATTCACTTAATAGCAAACTGCTTGCCAAACCTTTAAATTATAACTAAATCAATTATTTAACCTATTTTTAGTGAAAAGGCTAAGTTATAAATTACTAACTACTTAGCTCTATTGACTAATAAATTGCGATTTAGACCAACCTGTTACGCATTTCGCCTTGATTAAATGCTTGGATATTTAACGCAATTTCGTTAACTAAGCGCACGATAGATTCTTGGCTGGCCCATGCAATGTGTGGGGTAAGTAATAAGTTTGCACCTTTGTACTGTGCCAGCGGGTTTTCTTGCTCTGCGGGTTCTTTACTGAGTACATCAACACCGGCTCCGGCAATAACATTATTAGCTAATGCATCAGCTAAATCGGCCTCATTGATGATCCCACCACGAGCAGTATTAATGATGATAGCTGACGGTTTCATCATGCTTAATTCTGCCGCAGCGATTTGGTTGCGTGTTTCATCAGTAAGCGGGCAGTGAACACTAATAATATCAGCTGTGGTCAGGGCATCATTGAAACTAACACGACCTTCACGAGGCGTTTGGCCTTTTCGTTCACTGATGATGACATTGGCACCAAAGGCACGCGCTACATCGGCAACGGCTTTACCCAACGATCCATAACCAACAATAGCCAGTGTTTTGCCGGCAATTTCATTAAAGCTGTAATCTAAACGGCAAAACATTGGGCTTTGTTGCCATAAGCCTTGCTGGCAATCATTAATGTATCTGTGAGTATTACCCAGTAAATTAGTGATGAGGGTAAAGGTATGCTGCACTACACTCGGCGTTGAATAACCTGCGACATTGGTCACTGCGATGCCATGCTCTTTTGCTGCACCTAAATCAATGTTGTTAGTCCCTGTCGCTGCAACACATATTAATTTTAAATTAGGTAATTTGCTCATGGCGTGCTGATTAATCACCACTTTATTACTAACAACAACATCGGCATCTTGGCAGCGCTCAACAACCTGTTCTTGGGCGGTTAAGTCGTAACAGGTTAATTTACCTAATTGCGCTAGGGCATCTAACGACGTGTTGGCTAATGTTGCTGCATCAAGGACAGTAATATTCATGTGCTTTCCTTTTTTAATTTATTGCTTGACCTTGGGGTGTACTCCAAGGTTTATAGTGAGCATAATAATTAAACGCTTCACAATGGAGACGGTGATGAAAATAGGTGAGTTTGCCCGTCAGTTGGGTGTCTCAACAGATACGCTACGGTACTACGAAAAGCATGGTTTGTTAACGCCAAGTTCGCGCTCAGACGTGGGATATCGTTTTTATTCTGAGAATGACTATAAACAAATGGCGTTTATTCTCAGAGCAAAGAATGTTGGCTTTAGTCTGGCTGAGATCAAAGAGCTATTGCAAATCAAGTTTCATAAAGATCAGCATTCTTGTCATGAAGTTAAAGAAATGACGTTACAAAAACGCGATCTCGTTGCACAACGAATTGCAGAGCTTACTCGCTTTTATGACTCACTTTCATTATTAGCAGATAAATGTTGTGGCGGTGAAGAGCCTGCTGAAAACTGTTCAATACTAACGACGCTGGAGGATATCGATGGACTTACTCAATAATTTTTGGCATCTGTTTTTACTCTCAGCACCTTGGTTAATGTTGGGCTTATTCATAGCGGGTCTTCTCAATGTGTATTTGCCTGCTAACTTTCTGAATCGGCATTTAGGCAAAGAAGGGTTATGGACCACAGTTAAAGCAGCCTTTATTGGCGCTCCAATGCCCTTGTGTTCATGTGGTGTGATCCCTGCGGCCATTGGTTTAAGAAGGGCAGGGGCGTCAAAAAGTGCTACCACAGCATTTTTAGTTTCAACCCCTGAAACTGGGGTCGATTCGGTTTCGGTATCTTATGTGTTGCTTGGCCCATTTATGGCGGTGATACGTCCTATTGCTGCCGTGTGTAGTGCCATTGTGGCCGGTGTCTTAGTGGGGAAAGACAGTGAGCTTCATCAACCGCAAAGCACACAATCAGATCAAGAAAGTACTAAAAAAGATTCTTGTTGTAGCAGTAAACAGCCTGAGCCTGTGACTACAGCGAGCTGTTGCAGTAAAGAGGCAACTGCTAAGCCCGCACAAAGTTGTTGTAGTAAGCAAACACCTCAAGAGCTTGAGCCTGTTAAAACAAGTTGTTGTAGTAGCAAGGGATCGCAACCAATTCAGGAGCCGCAACACAGTTGCGCAACTGAAAAAGCAGCACCTTCGCAGAAAAGCTGTTGTAGCAGTGAGCAGTCAACTAAAGCCGTTGAAAGTCGTTTTAGCAAACTGAAACGTGCGGTGAGCTTTAGTTGTAACAAGCTGCTTGAAGACACCATGATTTGGTTAATGATTGGTTTATTCTTTGCTGCTCTGGTACAAACTTATGTTCCAGAATCTTTTTTAAGCCAGTGGGGTAATGGCATTTTTGCGATGCTGGTGGTTATTTTAATCAGTATTCCTATGTATATCTGTGCGACTGCATCGACACCTATTGCGGCAGGCTTATTACTCAGTGGTGTGTCACCAGGGGCGGTGCTGGTGTTTATGTTGGCAGGGCCGGCAACCAACATTGCTACGCTTGGTGTGGTTGGAAAAGAGCTTGGCAAGCGTGCGGTATTTGCCTATTTAATTGGGGTGATTGGTACGGCGCTGGCATTTGGCTTTTTAACCGATTATTTAGTGGCGCAATATGGTTTTGTGGTGGCGCCGATGATGGGTGAAGAGCATGAAGTTCTACCACATTGGTTAAGCCTGATAGCAGGTATTGTATTGGCAATTTTAATCCTTAGATTACTGCTAAAAATGGTATTAAAAAAGTCGTCGCAAACTGGTAAGAGCATTGCGTAATTGTTTGTTGTAAAATAATTTTTTAAAATTTACTGGCATTTAACTTGGTTAACTACCGCGTCTCGGTTCGCATTTAAAATTGCCTGAGTTATAATCCGCCAATTATTTTTAACGGCACGCTCTGCGTGCCGTTTTTTAACTTAAGTAGTTTTTAATGAGTGAAAGTGTGGATAAATACGCCGACATAAGACCTTACAATGATGATGAAGTAGCTGATTCAGTAGCGCGTTTGATTGCTGATAATGCCTTTGTAGATGTAATCGCTAAGTATAATCTACCGCGCTTTTTATCGAACTTCCCATTTATTACTCGCCCATTAGTGCGCAGCCAGCTGCGTAAAAAATGGGGTAACACCACATCAGTTGAGCAAGTTCAGCATGAAGTGGCTGATTACTTAAATAAACTCGTTACCCGTACTACGTCAGAAGTGACGTTTTCAGGTATCGATAAACTAGACCCAAAACAAGCTTACTTATTTATCTCTAATCACCGCGATATCGTGCTTGATCCTGCGTTGGTGAATTGGGGCTTGTTCAAGCACAACATGCCGACAGTTCGCATCGCAATTGGTGATAACTTACTGCAAATTCCGTATATCACAGAGTTAATGCGTTTAAACAAAAGCTTTATTGTAAAGCGCTCAGCGAAAGCACCGAAAGAGATGCTAAAAGCGCTGTCGCAGCTGTCTGCTTATATTTATGACTCACTTGCTGAAGGCCACTCAATTTGGATAGCGCAAAAAGAAGGTCGAGCAAAAGATGGTTTTGACCAAACAGATCCAGCCTTACTTAAAATGTTGCAGTTACAAGGTCGCAAGCAGAAGAAAGAATTTGCTGAGTACGTTCGCGAGTTAAAAATTGTACCAGTGTCTATCTCTTATCAATACGAGCCTTGCGCGATTGCTAAAGCGAAAGAGCTTTATCACAAACAGCAACATGGTCAGTATGTGAAACAGCAGGGTGAAGACATTGCTAGTATTGTTGAAGGTTTTAGTACAGCAAAAGGGCATGTACATTTAGCGTTTGGTGAGCCAATTGAGTCTGGCTGTGAATCGCCTGAAGAGCTGGCAAAAACCATTGATCAGCAAATTGTTGATTCGTTTTTCTTACACCCAGGTAACTATATAGCGGGTGGTTGTACGCAAGCCGTGATTGATGAAAAAGATGCTGCAGCTTTTAACGAGCGCATCGCGAAAGTGCCAGAGGAGTTAAAACCTTTGGTATTAGCTATGTATGCTAAGCCTTTTCATCGTAAAGCAGAACTTGCCACAAGCGAATCTGAGTAAGCGAAACAGATAGTTTAAGAAGCCACTTTTTAAAGTGGCTTTTTTTATGGCTAATTTTCAGGCTATACTTTTACTATTACTTATTAACCGGCATTTGTGATGCAACAAATTGAAATATTTGAAATTCCAAGCCCTTGCAAAGGGATATGCCAAGTTAATAACCGGGGCTATTGTAAAGGTTGCTACCGTAGCCGTGACGAGCGTTTTTATTGGAATAAGTTTACCAATGCAGAAAAACGTAAAGTCATTAGCTTATGCCAACAGCGTTATAAACGTTACCTTCAGAAAAAACAGCAGGCAGAGCAACAACACACAAACCCTGAGCAAGGTGGCTTTGATTTTTAAAATTTACTGAGGTTGTATTTCGATTTTAAAAATTGCACCGTGCCGTTTTCATCAAGCTTTTTAAGTACTTTGGTCAGTTGCGGTATTATTGCCGCATGACGCTTATGAACAAAATGAAAGCTCTTCATCGGCATTAAAACTTGTTTATGGAAGGCTGTTTGGTCAAAGCCAGGGTGCTTAGTTGACAATAAAAAGTCTAGCAAGATTGTCCCTTCAACACGTTTTTGCGTCAGTAAATTAAGCTGCGCAGTGACATTTCTAACCTTGATCACATCGCCTGCAAATGGGTGGTTATCGATATAACTCTGAGCCGCCGGGTAGCTTGACTGAATTGCTAACGATTTAAGTTCTTCATATTGGCATTGTCGGCAATTTTTCAGTAGCACTAAATTAAAATCAAAAAGTGGGTAGTCCACCTTCAATAAATTAGGATAATCATCTTTAACATCAGCAATACGGCCTAGCTGTCCATCGAGCACACCTTGGTTTGCGGCAACCAGTGCATTTTGATGATTAAAATCGATAATATGGATCTCATAGCCAATTTCTTTGTATGCCATTTTCATTAAATCAATAACATAGCGAGCTTGTGGTGTATCGGCAGGGCGATTAAAGATCAGTAAATTGGTGCTGGCACTACTTGAGAAGCAAAAAAACAGCAAAAATAAGGCGAATCTGTGACTCAGATATTTTGACAACATGCGTTCCTTGCGTACATAAATTGCTCGTTAATTTACTGATATGTGTTTCCAAAATCAAGTTTATACGCGGGCTTTTAAACTAATAAAAGGGATTAAAGCCTGTTAATTTTGTTATACTTGCTAAATTAAAATTTTATTGCTGAGAAAGTATGAGTTTCAATCTATGTAAATTGCCACGAGAGCAAAAATATCAAATTCAACTGGATTACGAAGCGTCTTTTTGGGCTTACCAAATAAAGCGTGGTAAAAACACCCGTGAAGGTGTTTATACTGCAATAAATAGTCGTCCAATATCTGAGCAAGCGTTCTTAAAGCAGCAGTTTGAGCATTACCTTTCGCTAATGAGCTAACCATGGCTGCGTTTAGATTTTGTTTACTTGAGCCAATTAAAACGCCGTTAGTAAATAAATTTTATGATAAACACAAGGCACGCGGTCGAGCGACCAAAGCTGACCAAGTATGGGTTGCCTACAAAGAGACAGAAATAATTGCCGCTTGCCGAGTTCAAAATCAAGCTGGGCTGTTATTTTTATCGACCCTTTATGTGGATGAAATGTGGCGGGGGCAAAAAATTGCTTCACAATTACTTGCTACCCTAACTGCATCACAAAAAGGGACGGTTTTTACCTTCGTGTACCAAAATCTGATTGATTTTTATCTACAAAATGGGTTTAACTATGCATTAACATTACCCAATTCTTTGCAATCGTTGTTTGAGGTATATGCGCATCGAAACGTAGTTGCGATGCACTTTACGCGTGACACAGTGCCAAGTTAGCAATTTGGAACGTCAATGACTAAGTTCTTCTCCAGTATAACGTTATTTTTTATTTTGACCTGTGGCTTGTTTAGCCATCCCGCTATCTCGCAGGTAAAACGTTTATCAACCAGTGAAGGCTTATCGCAAAGTTATGTAAACACCATGCTTATCGATAACAGTGGCTACTTGTGGTTATCGACTGAAGGTGGCCTCAATCGCTACGATGGTTATCAGGTGGTCCATATCAAAGGCCCTAATGGTGAGCTTGAAGATGCCATCATTGACCGTATTTACCAAGATCCACAAGGCTATATTTGGATAGCTTCGCTACAAGCGGGTTTATTCCGTTACGATCCCACTTCCGATACTTATCAGCAGTTTATTGCTAAACCAACCACTGAAGAGCAAATATTTATTGAGTCGGTGTTTAGTATGGTGGCTGTTGATGACAAAACACTATGGCTAGGGCGGGGCTGGGATTTTGCCAAACTAGACTTAGAAACGAAAAAAATTACCTCTATTTTTGAAATACCTGAACGTGTAAAAAGCAGTGTTATTCGTGAGCTTTTCGCGTACCAAGGTTATATTTTTATGGGTACCAGTAATGGTGCTTATGTCTATGAGCTTGCATCAGGAAAAGTCCGTAAGCTTGATCATCTGCAAAATGAGCCAACTCATATTTATCAAAATTATGTGAAATCATTCGCTATTATCAATGAACAAACATTGCTAGTGGGTGCTGTTAGAGGCCTTTATCAGGTTGATATTAGCAATTTAAAAGCAATGTTTGATACCCCAGACATCGCCTTTAAAAATAAAACACTCATCAGTGAATTAAATATTTGGAAGATTATTCCAGAGGCTAACTCGATTACGCTTGGCACTGACAAAGGGTTATTTGAATATAACCTTGAAACAGGTGAGTTAGCTAAGAATATGCGCTTAAAAGAAAGTGGTTACACACTAGCTGACACCAGCATTATTGATATTGTGAAAGACCGCTCTGGTGGAATGTGGCTGGCAACTAAAAATGATGGGGCGTTTTATCAGTCATACGATAACTACAATTTTATTAATGTGACAGCCAATTCATTAAAAGGCGATGGGCTATCTCATCACTCAATTTGGAGTATTACTGAGTTTCAAAATCGTCTTTGGCTTGCCACCCATAATGGCTTAACAGCGGTTGATTTAGAAACCTACGAAAGTGAAGTGTTTTTGAAAGATTATCAGGTTGACTTAATAACCACTGAGTTTAGTGTTTATCAAGTTATGCCCTACAAAGATAAGTTATGGCTGCATACTAATCGCGGCATTTTAAGCTTTGATCCGAAAACAGGGCAGGCCACGCCTGTCAAAGCGGCAAACCCCGATAATCAGGTTTTAATTAACGATTGGGTGCACGGCATATTGTTGATGCCATCGGGCGATCTTTACTATGTTCATCCTGATTACGGCATGTTTGTTTATAATATTGATAGCCAAAAAGTAACCCGTTTAGGCGGTAAATTTGATGAATTTGAGCCGTTTTTAGCCTACGGGTTTTTACCTGCGTTATCTTCAAAGCCTGATGCGCCATTATTTTATAATGCGGGTATTCTGTATCAAGTTGATCCCAAAACTTACGAGCTTTCGACGATTTACAAAGTGCCTGAACAGCATGAAAATGTTGCTGTGAATGTGATGTCTTACATCATAGATAACAACAATGTGTTGTGGTTATCGCTTTCAAACTTTGGCTTAATCGGCTTAGACGCCAGCACCTACGAACATATTTATACCATCGACCTTGAGAAGAATAAGTTAGGTACTTTGTTATACGACATGGTGCTTGATGAAGCGGGCATGATCTGGATGAGTAGCCACAAAGGACTTTGGCGACTAAACCCAGATAATTTACATTTTCAGCAATTTACGGGCTCAGAAGGGTTATTCTCAACCGAGTTTAATAGTGGGGCATTTACTAAGCTTGAGTCGGGGCAAATTGTCTATGGTACGCTAAAAGGCTTTACCTATTTTTACCCCATGGATAACCACTATCAGCAAGCTTTAATTGATCACGTAAATATAACCAACCTTGATTTAATGTCTCGTGATTTACCCGCTGAGCTAAAACAGCCAATCGACAGTGTTGTCCTTGAGCATGATGATATAGGCCTCGAAGTTGCCTTTTCGGCGATGGCATTTAACTATCAAGAACGTATCATTTATGAATACCAACTGGGTGATGGTCAAAAAACCTATACCCGCAATAACAATCGGGTGCTCTTCCCAAAACTCAGTGCAGGAAAATACCACCTTAAGGTATGGGCAAAAGATCCATTAACCGGCGATTTAACGCCGCCCGCTATTTTAAATATCGAAGTGAAATACCCCCCTTGGCGTGCGCCACACTTTATAGTTTTATATGTGATTTTGGTTGCACTGTTTGTTGCTGCTTGGGTGTTTAGACGTAATCGTATGCAACAAATATTACTAGCTGCCCATAAAGAAAGTAAAGAGAGTGAAGCGCGATTGAAGCTTGCTCTTGAAGGCAGTCATTCAGGGGTTTGGGATTGGTCATCGCAAAGCCCGATTATTTATCAGCCGCGTCTTAAAAATGAGTTAGGCTATGAAACTGACAGCGTTAATTTAGATGATTATTTAGCCAAGATTCACCCACATGATAAACAAACTTTCCGTTTAGAGTGGTTAGAATTTTTATCAACGCAAAAAGGCTACTTCAATTGCACTTACAGACTACGTCATGCTGATGGCAATTGGCGTTGGTATAAAGACTTTGGCAAAGTGGTTGAGTGGCAAGACAGCGCCCCTGAAAAAGTTGCTGGCACTTACACGAATATGACCCGCGAACTGGTATTTGAAGAAAATGCCCGCTTGTTTGGTGCGGCATTTGAACAAACCCGCGACTGGGTGTTTATCTTAGATAAAAACCTGCGTATTCGTGCTACCAATAAGTCATTCCAAGATGCCTTTGGTTTCCCTGCAGAGCCTCGCTCTAGCCGCTCGCTCACACTTGGTATGCCTATCTCTACCCGTATTCATTATCTGCGTATTATGCAAACGTTGAAATCGGGCGAGCATTTTTCTGCCGAAGATGTGGTTGAAGTTGCCAGCGGTGAGAAACGCCAAGTATTAATCAAAATTAGCGCGGTGGCGGGCAGTAATCGCCAGCTTGATAGTTACGTCATTATTGTTACCGATATTAGTGCGCAAAAGCTGGCTGAAAGCGAGCTGCATTTACTGGCGAATTACGACGCTTTGACGGGGCTGCCAAATAAAACCTTGTTCAACGACCGAGTCGTTCACGCTATTGAGCAAGCGGATTACCATCAAACAAAAGTGGCGTTATTAAACGTTAATATTAAGCGCTTTAAGCACTTTAATGATTCGCTTGGGCGTGAAGAGTCTGATGAATTAATTAAGCGTGTTGCTAAGCGTTTAAAACACGTGTTGCGTCCACAAGATAGCGTGGCACGTTTCGATGGTGACGAGTTTGTGATCCTTGCCGAAGATTTTAAACAGCTTGATGAGTTACTGCTGTTATGTGCAAAAGTGATGGATTGTGTTGATACTCATATTGAACTGAGCCAGCAAGCTGTAAAAGT
>Ga0208568_1000683_pt1 | contig 12241 bp, 11 predicted proteins | sample DeeseametaMP2969_FD_184165 | JGI IMG/M metagenome (GOLD analysis project Ga0208568, IMG submission 184165) | Marine microbial communities from the Deep Atlantic Ocean - MP2969 (SPAdes) | ecosystem: Environmental > Aquatic > Marine > Oceanic | place: South of Funchal, North Atlantic Ocean... | reverse complement strand
ACTTTCGCTGCTGGCATTAGTCTTTAAGAGGTGGATCATACCTTGGCTTATGGTTAAGGTGGAAATCGATGAAGAGCAGCAACTCTTGTTGGCGGTGGGGACTTTATTCTTCTTTATGGGGGTCTCCCACTTATTTAACCTTCCATTTGTTGCGGGTGCTTTTGTTGCCGGAATCTCTTTGTCCTCTTTCCCGGTTAATGGGGCACTTAAAGGTCAGTTTGCTTCATTAAATAATTTTTTCAACGCTCTATTCTTTGTAACTTTGGGATTTTTTGTTGAAATGCCTCCTGTGGAGATGTTTAACTCAGTACTCTTATTCTGCACTCTGATAATCATTCTTACTCCGGCCCTGACTTTAAGTGTCGCGGCCTTTGCGGATATGCCATTTAGGACTGGGATTGAAAGTGGGTTACTCCTTGCGCAAACAAGTGAATTTTCAATTGTTTTGGCCCTAATTGGAATGAGCAATGGACATTTAAATTCCGATCATCTTGGCATGATTACATTTATGACGGTAGTGACTATGATTTTGACTCCCTTCTTGGCCAATGAAAAAGTGGCGTCTTGGTCTATGGTGGCCTTGGCCGCAATAGGGAGAAAGCCTAATAGGCCATTGGTCAACACTGGACACTTTATATTTTTTGGCTGTGGTGAAAGTGCCATGACAGCTGTGGAAAGATTAGTTGATAAGGGCGAGCAGGTTGTTGTTATAGACGATGATATTGGTGTCGTTCGAAAATTGAGAGAAATGGGGGTTGAGGCCATTCTTGGAAATGGCAGAGATACCTCGGTAATGAGCCGGGCAAATTTGTCTGGTGCACGAATGGCAATATCTTCTATGAGAAAGTTTAGCGACAATCTGGCAGTGGTTCAATTTGCCAAGGATACACCTTTTGTGGTTCGTGTATTTGATCAAGAAGAGGCGGACATTTTTAACCGGCTGGGTGCCCTTCCTATTCCTGCTACAGATGCTGCTAGTTCAGATTTTATGGAGTGGGTTCAAGAAAGCTTCAGGCCAACGAGCTAGTCTACCTTGTAGTTAAAGTAAGTTGTTGGATAAGGCTCGTCAATTAAGGTGTAATGCCACCATTCCTTTGAGTAGTTTTTGAATCCGGCCACCTCCATTATGGATTTTAGAATGAGGCGATTATTATGTGCCTTTCCGGATTTTAGAGATTTAGTGGCACTTTTAGGATCGAAAAAGTCAAAGGGGGTTCCCATGTCTAGCTCTTTCCACACTCCGTGCTTATATCTTACCAAGGTTAGGTCAACTGTTGAGCCTCGGCTGTGACCTGATTTTTCAGCAATGTATCCCTTTGTAAATAGGGTTGCCTTGTCCTCATTGGGATAAAAATCTTTTTTTGTTTTAAGGTCTTTTAAGTCTCTTGCCCATCTGACAAAGTGGTCAACTGCCATCTGAGGTCTGTAGCAGTCAAATACTTTGAGTGACAACTTCTTCTTTACTGCAAGCTTTTGAGCAACTTTCAGAGCGTTTGCCGCTTCTTTGGATAGAAAGCACTTATTAGCATCGTAGCCATCGACTCTTGTTCCAACAAAATTATTAGTACCATAGTATCTTGCATCAATTAAGATATCAGAATTAAGAGAAATGAGTTCCTTCGAGAAGGCCGATAAACAAAATAAAGCTAAATATTTCCACATACTATAATTATAGGTGCCCTTTTATTTGTTTTCAATATTGATACCTCGGGTCTCAGATGCTATTTTACGCTCATGATAAGTGCAAATGATGTAGCCTTAAGCTTTGGTGGAAAAAAGCTGTTTGAAGACGTAAACATTAAATTTACTCCTGGTAACTGCTATGGCCTAATTGGGGCCAATGGAGCTGGAAAGTCAACTTTCATTAAGTTGCTATCTGGAGATCTCGAACCTCAGAACGGTAAAATCAATATCAATGAAGGGGCCAGACTTTCAGTACTTAAGCAAGATCACTTTGCTTATGATGATTTCGAAGTGCTCCAAACAGTTCTTATGGGCAACGAGAGACTTTTCAATATAATGAAAGAAAAAGACGCTCTTTACGCCAAGGAAGACTTCTCCGACGAAGATGGTGTTAAAGCATCTGAGCTTGAAGCGGAGTTTGCTGAAATGAATGGCTGGGAAGCTGAAAGTGAGGCGGCCGTTCTTTTATCGGGTCTTGGATTGGGTGAAGAATTCCTTCCAAGAACAATGAAGGATCTTACTGGATCTGAGAAAGTGAAGGTTTTGCTTGCTCAAGCTCTTTTTGGTTCTCCAGATGTGCTTCTTCTGGACGAGCCTACCAACCACCTTGATATTAAAGCTATTCAATGGCTTGAAAACTTTTTAATGAACTTTGAAAATACTGTCATTGTGGTATCTCACGATAGACACTTTCTTAATAAAGTATGTACACACATTGCAGATATCGATTTTGGTAAAATTACCAGCTATGCGGGTAATTATGACTTCTGGAGAAAGTCCAGCGAGCTTGCAATGAAACTCAGAAGCAACGAGAGAAAGAAGGCCGAAGATAAAGCGCAGGAGCTTAAAAACTTCATCCAAAGATTTAGTGCAAACGCTTCAAAGTCTAAGCAGGCAACTTCTAGACAAAAGCAACTAGAAAAACTTCAAATTGATGATCTTCCTGTATCTACAAGAAAGTATCCATATGTTCATTTCGAGCCAAGCCGTGAGGTTGGTAAAGAAGTACTTTCTGTTAATGGTATTTCAAAAACAATTGATGGGGAAAAGCTCCTAGACAATGTGAGCTTCACTGTTAATAAGGGTGATAAAATTGTTTTCCTAGGGCCAAATGATACGGCCAAAACTGTGTTGTTCGAAATCCTAATGGGCGAGATGGAACCAGACTCTGGAAGCTATACTTGGGGTGTGACCACAAGCCAGTCTTACTTTCCAACTGATAACTCCAAGTATTTTGACTCCGGTGAACATGATCTTGTTAACTGGCTTAGACAATACTCGGAAGACCAACATGAGACTTTCTTAAGAGGGTTTCTTGGCAAGATGTTATTTTCTGGAGAAGAAGCTCTAAAGAAAACAAATGTTCTTTCAGGTGGAGAGAAAGTTCGTTGCATGCTCTCAAAGATGATGCTCTCTGGAGCGAATGTTCTAGTTATGGATGGCCCAACTAACCATTTGGACTTGGAGAGTATTACTGCTGTAAACGAGGGTCTTATCAGATACACTGGGACGCTTATGTTTACATCCCATGATCATGAGTTCATTCAGACTGTTGCGAATAGAATTATTGACTTAGATAAAAAGGTAGTGGAGGACAAGTACTCCACTTACGATGAATACCTAGGACTAGATGCTTAACGAGCTCTTCTAGAAGTATTGTTGTTGGCAATGCTTACTTTAAGAGTTCTTCCATCAAGTTGTTTGCCGTTAAGAGACTTTATGGCCTTGGCGGCATCTTCTTTGTTTGGCATTTGAACAAATCCAAAACCCTTTTTTAGCTGGGTCTTTTCATCTCTCATAAGTTTCACTCTTCTTACTTTGCCATATTTTTTGAATAGATCTCTTACGCCTATCTCGTCTTTTTTATAGTTTAGGTTGCCAATATATACAGTGGCACCCTCATAGTCTTTTTCAAGAAATGTAAATTTTGTGTCCGCTAGTGTCTTCTTTTTCATAATGCCCTCAGGTCTGTGCTTAATTGCGAGGCGTCAATATAGCGCTAAAGCGCGTCGACGGCCATTTTATTAAGAGCATTTCTGACATTTTTACGCGATATTTTGTGCTTTCTGTTGTGCGGATGGGATTTCAATACAAAAAGTCGTGTTATTGTTAGGCCTAATTAGCTTTATGTCACCATCCATACGGTTTAGAAGCTTCTTGGTGATGCTAAGGCCAATACCAGTTCCCTCAGATCTTGATTTAGTGGTAAAGAAAGGGCTCATTACTTTAGATGCTATATTATTATCAATTCCATGTCCGGTGTCCTCAACATATATCTTTACAACACCTTGATGCTCTTTGGCCGTAACAGTAATAGTTTTGATGGAGGATTCCTGCAAAGCATGTCTAGAATTGCTGATGAGGTTCAAAAATGACTGCCCAAAGTCAATAGGGCGAACATTTATAAAGATTGATTCATCCACATCAATAGTGATGTCTATTTTGTCTTTTCTAAGCTGATACCTACAAAGGGCCAAGTTGTCTTGAATCAATTCATGTAGCTTGCAAGTGTGAACTTTTTCGTTAGAGCCATCTCTAGATAGGTTTTTCATGCTTTGGATTATGGAAGAGATTCTTCCAATCGTTTTGTTTATTTTTGAAAGTTGGTCAAATGCCTTTGGCTCATGGAAGCCATTTTTTAACAATGAACGCTTTAAAAGACTTGTTTGACCTTCAATAATAGTAAGGGGATTGTTTACTTCATGAGCAATCGTTCCAGCCACTTCACCAAGAGTTGCTAGTTTAGCGGCCTGAACCAGCGCTTGTTGGCTATTTTTACTTTCTGTAACATCTTGAATCTGAGAAATGAAGAAGCTTGGTTCTCCGTTTTCTCTGATTAGAGAAACTGTTAATAATGCCCAAATGATAGAGCCGTCTTTATGAAAATATCTTTTTTCAATTTTATAAGAGTCTCTTTTATTTGATAAACATTCACTTAGAAGTTTTAAATCTGCATAGAGATCATCTGGATGGGTGAGGTTTTGAAAATCACACTCAAGTAACTCTTCTTTAGAGTAGCCTAGGATCTCACTTAAAGATGCATTTACATCTAGCCACTTACCATCTGGAGCAACCAAGGCCATCCCTATGGAAGAGTGAGTAAAAGCTGATTTAAAAAGTGAATCCTGTACCATCTGTTTCTCCGCGATAAACACTATTTATTTTGGAAACTTAAGAGTTTCTTAAGAAGATTGTATACCAATACGAATCTAATTTACTTAAGGAAATTATTTCCCTTCCAGGCATCAATTATGCATCTTTTATTCCATAACAACAAAAGGAGAATCTAATGGCAAATATTCGAAAACCTGTAAGAAAGACTAAAAAGGACAGAGAAAGAGAGCATCGAAAAATTAATGAAGAAGATGTTAAAAAGCCTAAAAAAGGCCGGGGAAACACTGATTATCGTAAATCTGACGAGATCTAAAGTGTAAAACATTTTAACAGTGGGGACTGTAAAGTCTTCACTGGCAGTGTGGGCCTAAGCGAGTTTCCTTTAAAATTGAAGCAATAAAAATAAAAGACTCAAGTTTTTTCAAAGGAAGCACTTATGGACACCAAGTCGAATCTCTTTAGGTCTGCATCACTTGCAGTATTGATCGCTGTAACGAGCAGCACGGTGCCTATGCAGGCATTTGCATCGGAACCAGTTGAAACCAAGCTTTATAGCACGGCCAATTCCCAACTGTATCAAGCACAGCAACTTCTAAATGTTCGAGATGGGGGTGATAAGGCATACGAGCTCCTTAGAGACTTGCTAAAAAATGATGACTCAATTAACGAGGTTTCTAGAAAAAAAATTCAAATGGCCGCAAATAGCATTGAGAATTATAGAGACGGAAACTTCTTAACAAGACTATTGAATACAAAAAGGTTTAAAGAGAGACCATACCTTAAAGCAAGGCACTTGCTTGCAGAAGCAATCATGGACTCTAGAGTTGCCTTAAACGAATCAAGTGATAGTGAGATTTTATTCGTTGAGAAACTTCTTAAGAATTATTTCTACCCAGGACACGCTGACAAGGTTGAGATTCATTACCCATCAACATCTGAGTTTGCTTTTAAGACATGGGCATATACTAAAGAGAACATGTATCGTGCAAAAGTTGGTGAGTCTACAGAATCGGTTGATGGCAATACGCAAAGTTATTCCCCATCAAGCGCTGGTATGGGGATGAACCAGCCTGATATTCTAGGTTTGCCAGAAGTGGGCAACACTCCTGAAGATGAAGAAGCATGGCTTGAGTTTATGGAGGGGCTTGCCACTTCCGCTGCAGAACTTGCTCAAATTAAAAGTGAATATGGACAAATCCAGCATAGGGTAATGAATAGGTATCTTTACCAGTCGATGCTTATGCAGGCAATTGCTGAGCCTGGCTCTGCTATTGTTGATCCTCAGCTGCAAGAATTTTTGAAATCAGTGCGCATTGAAATTAATCTTGGCGACACTGCAGACATTACTGAAGAAGAAGTTAAAGCTTACAAAGATCAATTAGGTGAGGGAATTGTTGACTCAAGCGATGATGAGCTTTCAATAAATCTTTCAAAGTTATATCAACTTGATAGACCAGGATCTATTTCAAACCTTAGCCTTCAAGTTAAAAAACAAAAGGACGAGGGTGATAGAACATCTCTATCTGTGATCTCAAGTGTGTCAGGCGAAGACTTGATGTTTATTAGGCTTATGCAAGTTGTGGCCGTAGGACTTAAAGACGGTCGTGAAATGAGAACAAGCAAGGCCGGAGTATTTACGATTAGCGTAATTGACAAAATCTTTGATACTTTGGCGTCTATGTCCAGCTCAATTAGAGGAAGCCAACCAGCATCCGCTTCTTTGGCCGGAAAAGCCATTAATGCTTTAAGAGCTCTCGGTGGTGGCATTTTTAAAATTCCTCAGAAGGTCTTTGACAGTATTGCATCTCTTGGACAAAGCAAGATTGGGAAGAAAGTCCTTGATAAAATTAATAGCAATAAGACCATTCAAAATGGAAACTTAATGAAAGGTCTTGTGGCACTTGGCGTTATCGCTGAAGTAACCACTGCGGCAATAGAGTATCAGTATATTGAAACAAGAAAGGAAAGACTTGATCACATAAGTGAAACCTCTACAAGAGTTGCGGCAACAATGACTTATTTAGTGCCGGTAGTAGGACAGGTTGCTGCGGTTGTTGATCTTTCACATATGGTTATGGGCACTGGACTTGAAACAGCAGACTTCTACCGTGGGATAGTCACACTATCCAAGTACGCAACACTTGCATACTACGGAGAGTCGCCAACAACAATTGCTCTATCTAAGCTTGAAGTGTTTTACAACTTACCTAGAAACAATGTTTACCTTGAGCGTCATGGAGGTTGGATTGAAAACAAAGAGGATGCAGAGGCAAGACAAGTTGATCTGTTCCTAGAAATGGAAGAAATCACTCGAAACAACCTTATCCTTCTATACAGAGCTCATAGAAGTCTTGATAGAGGTGCTAACAATGACTTTGGTGAGAGAATTTATGTATACTCTAATCAATATGAATCTAATCTAGAGATGATGCATCAGACAGAACAAGAGATCCTAAAGGAACTAGAGAAGTATCAAGATTAAATAACTTCTATGTCCCCACCCTTTGAGGGTGGGGATCTATAATCACCCCCCCTTCTAATTTTTGCCAATAGGCGATTGTTTGAGTATGTATTAAAGAAAAGGAAGGGGTATGGACGCACTAATCACCAACGACGCCACAGTTTTAGGCCTGCTATTCTTAGTTTTAGGCACCGTTTTTTACACAGAAACTCTTGATCGATTCGCAAAATTTTACGCAGTTGTACCTGCTCTTTTACTTTGCTATTTCATCCCCGGAATTATGAATTCAATTGGTCTTATTGATGGTGAAGGTTCCAAGCTTTATTATGTTGCTTCTAGGTACCTGCTTCCGGCGACATTGGTTCTTTTGACTCTTGGAGCAGACTTGCCTGGAGTTTTTAGACTTGGACCAAAAGCATTGATAATGTTTCTAACTGGTACCGCGGGAATTATTCTTGGGGGACCTGTGGCCATCTTGTTCACTAAAACCTTATTCCCAGAAATGTTTGCGCAAATGGGAGCTGAGCAGATGTGGCGTGGTATGACCACTGTTGCTGGATCATGGATTGGTGGAGGGGCCAACCAGGCCAGTATGAAAGAAATCTTTGAAGTGTCAGATCAGGCATTCTCAATATTTGTAGTCGTGGATATTATGGTGGCCAATGTTTGGATGGCAGTGTTGCTTGTACTCGCCGGTAGAAGTGCTAAGGTTGATAAAGCTTTTAAGGCCGACACCGCCGCAATATTTGACCTTAAGGATAGGCTTGAAAAGATTCAAAAAGAAAACCAGAAGATTCCTAATACGCAGAACTTGATGGTTATCGCTGCCGTTGGATTTGTGCTTACCGGAGTATCGCACTTAATAGCAGACAATATGGCACCCTTTATAAAAGAAAACTATCCAGAGCTTTCCAAGTTCAGTCTTACAAGCTCCTTCTTTTGGTTAATTGTTAGCGCCACAACATTTGGAGTGGCCCTATCCTTTACGAAGGCACGAAAGCTTGAGTACTACGGAGCAAGCCGTGTGGGAAGCGTTATGCTTTATGTATTGATCGCAACCATTGGTATGCATATGAATGTAACAGAGATATTTAGCCACCCTGGTTTGTTTATAATTGGTTTTGTTTGGATGTTGTTCCACGCAGCTTTAATGCTTGGAGTTGGAAGACTTATTAAGGCCCCACTATTTTTTATAGCCGTTGGATCCCAGGCAAACGTTGGGGGAGCGGCCTCAGCCCCAGTAGTTGCAAGTGTTTTTCATCAATCTTTGGCCTCTGTGGGGGTTTTGTTGGCAGTGCTAGGTTATGTTTTAGGTACATATGGGGCCTGGCTTTGTGCTCAACTGATGAGAATGGCGGCCGGCTAGGCCATATTCTTAACAAGATCCATTGAGCTTAAGTACTTTAAAAATGATATGGCCTCTATTGAAGATTTAAATGAATCAAGGGGGCCTAACTCAATAAGGCCTCTTAGAATTTTTAGCTCCAATTCTTTAGAAAACTTAAATAGCTTCTCTGGGGTATAGATCTGAATGTACTCACCAGAGTCTTCCACGTTAAAAATGTTTCCATAGTTTAAAACGATCAACTGGGAAGGATTGAACTTGTTTACTCTTGTCGTGGGGGAACAATTATTTAACTTGGCCAACTGAGCTTGTTTTTTTAACTCCTCAATAATCTTATCTTTATTTGTAGTGGTGAATCTAAAAAACTCTTCAGTTTGCAATATCCTTAAAGTTTCCTCTACGGACTGGCCTTTCAAATCAATAGTGTGATTCTGCAACTCCAGTGACTTTGCTATGAAGTCTGCATAGTTAAGCTTTGGAATGGAGAATGCCAGGTGTATGGATTCATCCTCTGAGACCGCTTCATGCTCCACACCTTGTCGAAGGTAGAATGCCTTACCTTTTTCTAGTTTTAGTTCTTTATTTCCCAGAAGCCAGCTCTTTGATCCACTTAATTGTAATATAAAGATATCGTAATTGTCAGAGTGCTTTCTAAGTGCCTTCATTCCATTAGCAGAAAAGTATAAATTACACCTGCATATACAATCATAATTTAACGACATGGCATCACAAATTGTTTTGATTAAGCTAGAGGCAAGTTGAATATCGATGACTCTGAAGCTGTATTGGTTGTTGAGCGCTTCCTCTTTTAGATCTTTTAACTCATTTGGTTGCAAGAACTTTTTAAATCCACCATCCAGTAGTTTTTGAACCTTCACATATTCATTTATGCCAATAGAATCCAATAGTCTGTCAGTTGACAATTGATTTTGAAAGGAGCCATCATAATCGTATAGTTCAAGATTTTTTGGGTCGAATCTGGATATGTAGTAATTCAGTGTTGAAAGCATTTAATTAAAGTCTATGTATGGCTTAATAACAATTAATTGTCTGTTACATGGCATTATATGTAAAATCTTAAAGAAGTTAATTTTTATTAATAGTGAGGGAGTTTTCATTAAACCAAAGGCCATTAAAAATATGCTGGTTTTCTTGTCACTGCTTTCAGTGTTTTATATCCCTATATTCCTAGAGATTGAAAGCTGGCCTTTTACTGATTGGAGAGTGTTTAACTACAGTTATCACCCAGAGCGTGTGTATGTGTTTAGCTTGGAGGCCGAGTCCGGTGATAATAAAGATGAGAAGTTTCTAAGAAATATAAATTTTGACCCTGTAACCTTTAACAGATTTAGCTATAAGGCCTATTATACCAAAAATTACGATGACCTAGAAAGCTATATCGAAGGAGTGTTGAAAGGTGAGGAATTTGATAAATATCTAGAAGAGCACCCTGGAAAGCTTGATGTAAACTTTGTGATGATCTCTGTTGAGAGCACAAGACCGTTAAAATTAAAACGATCGATAATAAAACAGTATGAATTTAATCAATAGATTTTTCACGCACAAACTAAGTACTGATCAGTTCTTTGTTTTTCGGTTCCTTTTTTGTGCATCAGTCTTGATCTATCTCCTAATGAATTGGTTCTATGTGACTGGGCCTTATGGCGCTAATTATAATCCAATACCTTTATTTGAGCTTTTTTCAATTGAACAGTGGAGCTTGGGAGTAAATAAACTTCTTTTTGTATTACTGTGCGTTTCTTTATGCCTTTTGGCCTTTGGAAGGGTACCACGCATTTTTACAGCTTTAAGTGCAATATTCTTTTTCCTTTTCATGGGCAATTACCTTGGTTCCATGAAGTCTCCTAATTCGAACTATGTTTGGCATTCCCACAATATGATTCTTTATATTTTGTTGGCCCTAAATTTTCTGCCAGTGAATAAAGTCAAAACACTAAGCTCTCAAAGCAAGGAATATTTTTTGTGGGAGCTGGTATTATTAAAGCTAATTGTCTGCACAGGCTACTTTGGAAGTGCTTTTATTAAATTAAAAACTAGTGGCCTGGATTGGATGGACGGGTATACGTTGCAAGCATACTTTATACAAAAACATATTCTAACTGGTAACACATTCGTCCTTAACTTTGTCGATAGCTTAAGTTTGTTAGTTGCGATTAGCTGGTTAACAATCATGCTAGAACTTATTTTGTGCTTTGGTCTGCTTTTTAAAAAAACAGAGTTTTATGTTCTTGGATTGTTGTTTGGGTTTCATCTTATGATTCTACTAACCCTTGAAATAAACTTTATCAACAGTCACTTTATACCTATTTCAACACTTTTTATGGCCAGACCCATACTGGGGGCAATTAAACGACGTTTAAGTCAAACCTCTTTGTCTTAAGAGGTCTAGCTTGTACATTTTTTACAGATCTCGAGTTGAAAATCACCTCTCTTCGTTTGTTGGCGAATTTTAGAAAAGCTCTGTTTGTGCCAAATATCTAAAATGGTCTCATTCTCAAGGTCTCCATAAATATAGTCTCCGTGATAGTCATTGCAACAAAGAACAACTTTTCCCAGGGCATTAATGGTCAATGTTTGTGAAGGATACATACATCTTTTAAACCGTTTGTAGTTGCTCAATTCTACGGAGCCGCCTCGATTCATCAACTCTAGATCTGTTTTAGGGCGATAGGTGATTTTAATTAACTTGGAAAACTTTTTAGTAAGCTCTATCAAGTTGTTTCTGAGTCTTTCGCCATGTTCCGTTATTATGATCCCATCTACTCGGTTTTCTACTAGTTTGTGTATGAGTTGCTCGTTTAAAAAATCTCCATTTGTGTGAATTGCAATCATTGAATCATTTAGTCTCTTTTTAGCATAACCGAGCATTTCAGGGAGCCTTTCATCTATTAATGGTTCGCCATAGAGGTGAGGGAGTAGTCTGCCGGAGAAGTTTAACTCTGAGAGCTCATCTATCAACTTGTAATAGACACTGGGGTCAAGCTTAACCTCATTCTTTCTATTCCCCCTGTCAAAATTTACATTAGGACAGTATGAGCATCTTCTATTGCAGTAAGTTGTTGTTTCAATAATTATGGTATTAAAGAAACCTTTTAGTCCGTTACTTATATTTAAGAAGTCGAAATAGTAATTCCAAAAAACGTTTGATGAGTTAATTAACTTTTTCATTTAATTCCTCAAATCCAGATCAATTATAAGAAAGCCCGAGCATGACCAAATTGGATTGTATTTTTTAACTTTATCATAAAAAAAATGTGGGTAACAAGGCTTAGAATCGCTTTACTAAGACTCTTTGATTTGATCTATGGAAATTGACTTCAATCTGTGTTTATTGGAGATCTTCTTTAACACCTCCTCATAGTTAGAGTAATCAGTAAATTTTGCCAAAGGAATATGACCTAACCTCAAATGTGGGTCATTTATTTCGAGATCGTGAGTGGTCTTAAGCCAGTCTTTGACCTGAACAAAATTATCTTTGCTAAGAAGGTCGTTGCTTGGCCTGAAATATAGAAAATGATTGGCGCAAAAGGATGCCTGCGGGTTTGGTTTTGAATCTGTGCCGGCCTCAAATGCCGCAAGTACAGAGTAACCAATTTGAAAGTAATTTAAATAAATAT
>Ga0208568_1000682_pt1 | contig 12246 bp, 9 predicted proteins | sample DeeseametaMP2969_FD_184165 | JGI IMG/M metagenome (GOLD analysis project Ga0208568, IMG submission 184165) | Marine microbial communities from the Deep Atlantic Ocean - MP2969 (SPAdes) | ecosystem: Environmental > Aquatic > Marine > Oceanic | place: South of Funchal, North Atlantic Ocean... | reverse complement strand
GGCAATTAAAACGTTGAGCTTTTCAGCGGTAGCACCTACCACGTCATGGGTCTTTTCCGGTTTACTGGCTAATTTGGGTACTTTACCTAAAACGGGTAAGCTAACGATTTACGTTAAGCAGTACGAAGCGACTTCTCTAGCGCTGCGGTAAGTGAACTTAAATGATTAAATTTTCGTAACACTTACGCTATTACTAGTAAAAATTTTACCAAGTTTACTTTCTACCAAGGCTAAGACATGGACAACGCTGGCTCGAATCAAGATAAAGGGAACGCAAAGTATGCTGGGAAGTTCCCCAAAATAGCCCAACAAACCAGACTGCTAAATATTCTTGTGATTTTTGCTGTCATTTATACGTTGTACCTTGCCAAGTCTTTACTTGTTCCTCTTTTCTTTTCCGCCTTTGTTGCTCTGCTTTTGAGCCCTCTTGTTGCATTCGCACGCAAGTTATTCATACCTCGCACACTGTCAGCAGGAGCCCTGATTGTCTTGCTGGTCGCGCCGTTTACATTTTTAGGTATAGAGCTTGCTGAGCCGGCAGAACGCTGGATGCAATCTCTCCCCAAAATTGCTGCCGAGATATCCAAAGAAATTGAAGAGATAAGCAGCAACATCGACGCTTATGCAACGCCTCCAGCTGAACCCGTTGAAAAAGAACGTTCATTCTTTAGCTGGTTTGGTGACGATGAGAAGTCACCTGAACTTTCTCCACCGCAAGACAACACAAACTCTGTGACAGACAAAATTAAACAAAGCGGAATAGATATTGGGCTCACACTCTTCAGTAACGCGCCATTTTTACTGGCACAGGTGCTCGCCTGTATCGTTTTAATTTTCTTCTTGTTGGTTTTTGGCCCCAACCTATTCAATGTTTTTGTAAGAGACTTCCCCATAGTTACTAACAAGCGACGAACGCTGGTATTGGTAGATCAAATTCAAAGGGAGCTGTCTTCGTATATCGTCACCATCAGCATCATAAACTCATGCTTAGGATTAGCTACAGCAGGCGTGTTTTACTATTTAGGAATAGACGATGCGTTACTTTGGGGAGCACTGGTTGCGCTGATGAACTTTGTCCCCTACTTGGGTGGTGTGGCGAGCTGCGTGGTATTGCTGGTAGTTGGGCTTGTGCAGTTTGGGCTTACCAGCAGTGCGTTTCTGCCAGCGGGTCTGTTTTTAGTATTGAATATCATTGAATCACAACTCATCACGCCTGCGGTGCTAGGAAGAAGTATGCAGCTTAACCCGTTAATAATCATAATTTGGATAGCAATAACGGGTTGGCTATGGGGTGTGGTAGGCGTTTTACTCGCCGTGCCTATTCTAATGTGTTTTAAGATCATACTCGAGAATCTGGGCGTATTTGATCACTGGATAAGACTTCTCGAGTCAAAATAATTTCGCTCTCTTCGCCCCATCAACCACGTTGCATGGATAGCAGCGTGTGCGGACTTTTACCTAAAATCTAGGCACAAAGCACGATAGTCCTCTTCAAATAAAAGACGAAATGCATATTTTAAAGGAACATATCCTGCCTTTTTAAAATGAAAATAGTTATCATATTCGTTGTCTTTTGATTTTTGGAGCTCCCATGAATTTGCTTAAAAGTGCCTTGGCCGTGATGTTCGGCCTGTCGTGTGCAGGCGCGCCTGTATATGCACAAACAGAAAAAAATAATAATAATGATGACATTGAGCATATTACTGTTGATGCATCTCAGGTTGAATTACGAGATAGCTTTGCAGGAGGCCAAGTATCTCGCGGTGGTCGTGCGGGTATTTTAGGTAATCTCGACATGATGGACTCTCCATTCGCAAGCACCAACTTTACCGCAGACATCATAAGGGAGCAGCAAGCAAGAAGTATCGCCGATGTGTTGCAAAACGATCCGGTGGTTCGTGTGGCAAAAGGCTTCGGTAATTTTCAAGAGCTATACGTAATGCGCGGGTTTCCCGTTTATTCTGACGATATGACTTACAACGGATTGTACGGTGTTTTACCTCGCCAATATGTTGCTGCAGAGTTGTCAGAACGCGTTGAGGTTTTCCGTGGCGCCAGTGCATTTCTAAACGGCGCAGCACCGGGAGGGAGCGGCTTAGGTGGTTCGGTAAATATAGTGCCTAAGCGCGCGGGCGATGACCCATTAAACCGTGTAACGCTTGGATACGAGTCTCAAGGACATTGGTATGGCGCAGCAGATGTAAGCCGCAGATTTGGCGACGACAGCCAAAGTACCGGCGTAAGAGCTAATTTTGTACAACGAGGCGGCGAAACAAGCATCGATAACCAAGATCGTGAATTGAGCGTTGCTGCTATTGGCATTGATCACGATAGCGATAACTTCCGTCTTTCTTTGGATTTGGGCTACCAAGACCATCAGGTTGACTCACCACGCCCTGCAGTCACTCCTGGCAGTGCAATTCCAGAAGCGCCTGACAGCGACACCAATTTTGCCCAAGAGTGGACTTACACTAACGAGCGTCAATTTTTCGGTGCGGTTCGTGGAGAATACGATTTTACCGACAACATCACTGCATGGGCGGCGTATGGTTTCAGATCGGGTGAAGAAGATAATGTGTTTGCTAACCCTAGACAGGCAGAAGCAAATGGCGACTTTTCCGCTTACCGTTTTGATAACGTTAGAAATGATGAAATTCGCTCAGGTGAAGTGGGCCTAAATATCGAATTCAAAACCGCAAGCGTGGGACACACGATCATTACGTCTGCATCAACGTTTTTTCTAGAATCTGAAAATGCCTATGCGTTTTCAGATTTTAGCGGCTTTGCTGGAAATATTTATAACCCGGTAACGGCAACCGTGCCCGATGCTGACTTCTTTATTGGTGGCGACCTTAGCAACCCACTAATCACAGAAAAAACAGACCTTTCTAGTTTTGCTCTTGCAGACATGATTTCGTTTAACGATGGAAAAATTCTCTTAACCCTTGGTGGCCGTGTTCAAAACATTGAAACCCGCACCTTTGATTACAATACAGGTGATGAGTTGTCAGGGTACGACGAATCTCAATTCACGCCGGTTGTGGGCATTGTTTATAAATCGTCAGAACAGGTGTCTTATTACGCCAACTATATCGAGGGACTGCTTCCTGGTGAGGTAGCACCTGCATCAAGCGGTGGTGAACCAATTGAAAACGCGGGTGAAGTTTTTGACCCATACAGCGCCGAGCAAATAGAAGTAGGTGTGAAATATGATGCTGGCCAATACGGTGGTTCATTGAGTGTTTTCAACACCTCAAAGCAAAGCTCAATTGTTGAAGACAATGTTTTCAGTACCGATGGTGAACAGCAAAACCAAGGACTTGAGTTAAGCGTATTTGGCATGCCAACTTCAAATCTACGTGTTTTGGGCGGATTCACTTGGCTCGATGCGGAAATGACTAAAACTCAAGACGGTACGCTAGATGGCAAAACGGCCATTGGTGTTCCTGATTTACAAGCAAACATTAATCTTGAGTGGGATGTTGATGCCCTTCCAGGGCTTACTGTCGATGCACGTGCGGCCTATACGTCGAAACAATATGCCAGTGCCGACAATAGCCTTGAAGTCGATGCATCTAATCGTTTCGATCTAGGCGTTCGTTACAGCTTCCTTGCAGGAATGACCGACATCACACTTCGCGCTCGTGTAGATAACGTCTTTGACAATAATTACTGGGCGTCGGTAGGCGGCTTCCCTGGCTCAAACTACCTTGTATTAAGTGAACCTCGGACATTCAGACTGTCTGCTTCATTCAATTTTTAACGGATTAAGTTATGCTGCTGTCAATCGCTGCCTTTTTAGGCAGCGCATTGGCGATAGGTTTGTTTTACCGCGCTTGGCAAAGCACACAGATCGCCTTTAAACGTATATCTAAACTCTCGGCATTGTTGTTAATGCTGGCGAGTTTAAGCCTTTGGGTTACAGAGTACGGCCCTGAATTAGGTACCTGTTACGCAGTGGTCGCTTTCTCGTTACAAGCATGGAGTTGGATTTATCTCGCCCGACAACGAATAAGTAAAGATGTAAAACGCGTCAATTTACCGTTCGCATCTGGATTGACTACCCCGTCTACCTCTATTGCTTTTAACGCCCTTGTAAAACTACTTGGCAGTGTGTTTTTAAGTGCTATTTGCGCCATGTTAGTTACTGTAGTGTGGACAACAGCACTTAGCATGAGCAAAGTGAATCAGATTGCACTTGGAATTTACACCATGCCTCTTTTATGGGGATGTGGCGCATACTGGCTGTGTGCAGACAGTAAACTATGGCGCCCGGTTGGGGTGTTGAGTGTACTTAGCGCGTTAAGTTACTTCTACTTGTATAGTATATAAAATGAGTATTTCTATTTCTCCCAGCGCAAATAAAAGCGCCTTAAAAAGTCACGCTTGGTTAGGACTAGCCGTTAGTGTATTGATGTATTGGGTGTGCTTTTCAGGCACTTTATCTGTTTTCTCTCAAGAACTTCTGCGGTGGGAACAACCCCATATTGCAGATAATCTAGATTACACCCCTGGCAGCATTCAAAATGCTTATGAACGCTTTCTCACAATGAAAGAGGGTCAAACACAGGGAAACATTGTCATTCGCTTGCCTACGCACGATTTGCCACGCGCACGCATTAGTGCAGACGGTGAGTATTGGAATATTTCTCCAACCGGCGAATTAAGTGAACCATCCACAACACCTATTACTGATTTAATCGTTGATTTACACACCGCTCTTCATTTGCCAGAAGACATCGGAATGATGGCCGTCAGTGTATTGGGTGCTATTTTGAGTGCATTGATTATCTCTGGCATTGTTGCTCACAGACGTATTTTTAAAGATGCCTTTCGCTTGCGAACAGGTAACAACGAGCAACTTACACAAGGCGACTTACACAATAGAATGAGCGTGTGGGGCTTGCCTTTTCACTTGATGATTGCACTAACCGGCGTTTATTTTGGTTTAGCATCGTTTTTAACGTCCATTTATGCCGATACCTTATATGAAGGAAACAAGCTTGATCTGTTTGCCGACATTTATGGTTCATCAATTCAGCTTGAACATCAGCCAGCCATTGCGAATATAGAAAAAGCGCTGACCGACATAATGAAAATGGAGCCCAATACCCAGCCCATTTTTGTTACTTTGGAAAACGCGACCAAAGACAATCAGTATATTTTGCTCGGCTCTCAGCACTTGGATAAGCTCATTTATTCAGAACAATACCGCTTTGATGCCAGTGGACAATACATCGATAAAGTCGGTTATTCAGATGGTGATGCTGGCCAACAAGCGATATTTTCTGTATATCGCATACACTTCGGCCACTTTGGTCCAGAAGCAATGAAGATATTCTTCGGATTAATGGGGTTCGCGTTAACCATTATCTCTGTTACCGGCATAAATTTGTGGCTGGCAAAACGCGCTAAGCAAGATGCCTTAAACCAGCTTTGGCTCGGTTTTGTGTGGGGCACGCCTATCGCATTTATTTGGGCTGCATTGTTAGAGTTAACGCTGGCGCTGCCCACAAAACCTGTTTTCTGGGTAACATTGACAGCTATTCTTATCGCTTCACTAATGCAAAAAGTGCTTATGAAAACTCACTTGGTGCTGTTGAATTGTCTCGCCGCCTTGTTAGTTGTATTGGCCATTACTCACTTTGCTGTTCACTACCCTAGTTCGTTAGTCATGAACTCGCTCATTATAGACAGCGCGTTTATCGTTTTTGCCCTGTGCGTATGGCGCTACCTATATTCTAGGTTGAAGAAAGGCTGGAACATTTAGCTCAACCAGATGAAGGTTAAGTTTGAGTAAAAATTAGCATTTTTACATAGTCTAAGTCTGAGCATAATTGATATTAAAAAGCCTTCCGTGTGGAAGGCTTTTTGCTTTTGAAGTCTGTTGCGAAACACCGCTGGCACACTTAATCCATCATCATCATTTAATTCAAGTGGCTCCCTAACTGCCAATGATCCAGCTTTGACAAAGAAGTCTTGTTATCAATGCATCACTTGATTTGCAAACCATTAACTTTGATAGCGTCACAAACAATGCCAGAACTCTTAGATATCAATACAAATCTTGCCGAAGTGTTTGCCATTAACCTCATATTCAAACGCTTTAGCGAGTTCATCGAGTGAAAAACTTGTATCAATTACAGGCTTTATTCCGCTCGCCTCTAGGGCATTTACGAAGTCATTTTGATGCTCCCTGCTCCCAACAATAATCCCTTTAAGATTGATCTGCTTTGCCATCAGCGCTGCTGTTGGAACATCTCCTTTCACGCCGGTCAATACGCCAATAAGGACAATATTTCCATTCACACGACACGCATTGATTGACTGTGCTAAGGTAGCAGGCCCTCCCACTTCCACAACGTGGTCTACACCTTTCTCTCCGCTCCACGCGTTAACCGCACTCCCCCACTCGGGTTCTGCTTTATAGTTCACGATGAAATCAGCGCCAAGGGCTTTAGCCTTTTCAAGCTTTTCATCCGAGGAGGAAGTGATAGCAACGTATGCCCCCATCGCTTTGGCTATTTGAAGTGCGTATATTGAGACACCGCCAGTACCTAGCAACAGCACCTTGTCGCCAGCTTTAAGCTTACCCTCAACAACTAATGCTCTCCACGCTGTTAACCCTGCCGTTGTAATTGTGGCGGCCTCTGCATGGCTCCATCCTTGTGGAGCTTTAGTAAACCATGTGGCTGGTCGAACGACATATTCTGTTGCGTATCCGTCAAGGCCATCACCAGGCGTTCGACTGAAATCGCTACACCTAGGTTCACCGTTCAGCCAATCCGGAAAAAATGTCGACACAACATGATCGCCCTCCTCGAACTCATCAACGTCCTCACCAACTTGAGTAATGATGCCAGAGCAATCAGACAGGGGTACACGATTCTGCGCCGTAGGAATAGTGCCATTAGCAACACTAAGGTCATGGTAATTCAATGAACTCGCATGAACACGTACTTTAATTTCTTTACTTCCAACTGTTTGAGGCTCGTCAACGTCTGTCGTCTTTAATCTTTTAAGCCCTTCATCATGGGTTCCAATAACAACTTTTCTCATGTACGGATATCTCTTTAATTTTGATTAGTAATATACGTAAACGATTCAAATGAGATTACTGAAGGTTTTTATCTGAGATAAATAGTAAATGTAGCTCCTGACTTAAGGGAACATTTTGTACTCATTGTTAATTCCGTCTCTCCCTTTATCTTTAATTGTCTAGCACTGTTTCTAATTGAGCTGTGGTCGGAAGCCCCATTTGTAATTTCACAGCACCAGACTCATCCCTAAAATAAATGGCAGGCGTAGCGGAAAGGCTCAGTCGTCGCATAAGCCTGTGGTTGTCATCAAGCTCCTTTTTCACCTCTGGTGTCGGGTTATTCAAAGGCTTAAGCAGCGCTAATTGACCAGCTTCATGGTTGTGAAGAATCTCACTAGGGTTTTCTGCGCTAAGAATGGCTGCAGATTTTCCATAACTATCAGCCTTCAATATACCGACCAGGATATGCCGAATTTGAACATTACCGGCGTCAACCCACGGTCGGGCCTGCTGCCAAAACTTTTGACAATAAGGGCAGTTCGGATCGGTAAAGGCATAGACAACTCTACTAGCATTAGGGTTACCATCTAAAACCCAACTCGACTCACTCAACTGCTGCCATATTTTTTCGCTTTGCGCACCGTTTATGTAGTTATTTAATTCGTTAGCTCCAACATCTTGTCCGTTTGCGTCGAACATTTTTCCAGCCAACATATACTGACCATCTTCCGTGACATAAACCGTGATTGCATTACCTTTGAAGTCAATGACATAGCCTGTCATTTGGGATGGCGCATCAAAGCGACTTATCACCTCTCCGCCTTGCTTTTCAACGATGCTGAGAGGCTTTGGAAGCTCACTATCAGTGGCGAATGATGAGCTAGAGAAAGCTAACATCCAAGAGACTACTTTTAGCATTCTTATTCCTTGAGGTACTTAATTTACTTGAGAAGAGGACGGAGGTAATGCTGAAGGCTAGCCTCAGACAGCTCCCCCATGTGGCGGTCAACTAACTCGCCTTTTGCATTGAAAAATAACGTAGTTGGCAGGCCATATGCGCCAAAGCTTTTTGAGATATTGCCTGCAAAATCAAAGTAAGTATTTTCAAGGTCAACACCTTGGCTCATTAAGAAGCGTTCTGCTTTCGTGGGCGCTTCGCTTTGATTGATAAAAATAAATTTTACGTCTGACTGCGTTTGTTGTGCCCGCGCTAAAACGGGCATTTCGCGGCGACACGGAGGGCACCATGAAGCCCAAAAGTTGATGACGACAGGTTTACCGATATTTAGCTCTAGTGATTGATACTCGCCACTTGAAGTCTGAGCATTGATATTTAGCGGACTAGGAGAGGTATTATATAAGGTTTGAATTACAACTAGTGGAAACAACGCAGCCGCGGTGATAGCCCCAGATTTAAGATAAAACGACATAAGCTGACGATGCTTTTTTGCTCTAACCAAAAGAACCGTTAGGCCCGCAAACCATCCAGAATAGCTATTGAAACCACCATCTCTAATATTGAGTACGGAAAGCCAGTCTTTTTGATAAATCTCCCACAAATCTATGACGAAGATTAAACGTGCCACAACTAGCCCTGCTGCGATAGACCAGAATATAGTGTCAGTAACTTCGTTCTTCTGCTTACTGGCTCTTGCCAAATAGCCGACAAGGCTCCAGAAAATAATTACACCCGCAATAATTAATGCGGTGCTGGTCATCATAGCGAAAGGGCCTAAATTGATCGTATTCACGTTAAATGCACTTAGTAAGTTTGAGCTGGTAAACTAATTACCAAAGATTAATTTAATATTAATGTTCACCCATTAGCTTCTACGCATCAAACCGCTTTGTGAAAAACTATGAATATTCTTCTCGTTGAAGACGACCTCGTTATTGCAGACGCAGTATGTGTTTACCTTCAAAGCAAACTCATGCAAGTCACCCACGCCGTCACGTTAAGTGAGGCTAAGCACTATGTATCAATCAACCAGTTTGACGTGTGCTTGTTAGATATCGCACTACCCGATGGAAGCGGACTGGAATTGTTATCGTTAGTCAGGAAGAAAAAGCTGCCAATGGCAATCATTCTTTTAACGGCAAGAGATGCCATTGAAGATAAGGTGACGGGGCTCAACAAAGGCGCAGATGACTACGTGACAAAGCCTTTTGACTTTGAAGAGTTAATTGCGAGAATTTACAGCGTAACGAGAAGACAAGATCAGCATTTACACGAGATATTGAAGTTTGAAGAGCTTACGTTTGATGCTAAAGCCAAACGCGTAGAAGTGCGCGGCGAACAGTTATCCTTATCTGCATGTGAACTGAAACTTCTGTATTTATTCTTATCAAACCCAGGCAGAATTTTAAGTGAAGCACAGCTTAAAGACTACTTATATGGCGTCAACGATGATGTGAATAGCAACGCCTTAAACGTGCATTTGTTTAATCTTAGAAAAAAAGTAGGTAAACATATCATTATCACGGAACGTGGTCTGGGCTACCGCCTCGCTCATCAGCAGGAATAAGAAACATGAGTCTTCGACTAAAGCTCATCGCAATTATTGCTCCTGTATTTTTTGTCTTGTGGCTAACAGCCAGTTATTTCTCTATTACCCAGCTGAAAAGCGAGATAAACCAAGCCATGGATAGCCGCCTTGCCTCCACAGCAAGAATGATGAATAACCTTATGCTGTCCGACCAAAATTCAGTGGGCAACTTGGGGCTTTCCCCAAACGGTACGTTCAACGATGCGGGCACCTTAAAAGGCCTTGCCTGTAAGATAAGCGCGTTAAATGGTGAAATTATTGCTAATAGCCACCCTCAAGAGCTAACACTACCTGATACGCTACCATCGGGACTTGATACCGTTATTGTTGAAAACATCGAGTGGCGGGTATTTTCTTTAAAAACAGAAAAGCACACCATTTCTATCGCTGAAAAGCTTTCTGAGCGACATGCAATATTTGTCCAGATGGTAATCGTCAGCGCCCTTCCAACACTCATTTCCCTCGTGGTTTCGCTGCTTGTGATCTGGTTTGCCTTAGGAAGAGAGTTGAGGCCGCTTCAGCGACTAAAAGACGCCATCACCAATCGCTCACCAAACGATTTAAATCCAATTCGGTTAAGGCATAACCTGCAAGAAATTACTCCCCTAATTGATAGCCAGAATCAGTTGTTCACCAAGCTTGAAAACGCTATTGAAAGGGAAAAAGCGTTTACCGATAACGCTGCTCATGAATTAAGAACACCTTTGACGGGCATTATTAGTCAACTACAGGTAGCAAAAGTCACGCAAGGAGAAACGCAACAGCGTGCCATTGAGAAGAGTTTATTTAGTGCACGTCGCTTGCAAAGCTTATTAGAAAACTTGCTGTTGCTGGCAAGAGTAGACAAAGCGCCAATTGAGCAGCATGTGCAACCGTGGGAACTGTCTAAAGAACTTAGCAACCTGCTGACAGAGTTAGGCTGTGAAAACAACGACATTCAGGTTCATACCAATGTTTCAAAACGACTATCACACATCCCCGTATTCGCATTCACTATTGTCATGAAAAATCTAATAGATAACGCCCGTCAACATGGTGTTAAAGGAATGCCGATTTCAATAGTCATTGAAGAAGACGACAACGAGTTTGTTATTCGCGTTTCCAATCATGCAACGCTTAATACTGAAACGCTAGCGTACATGACAAGACGATTTTGGCGTGAAAGTCATTCACAAGGAAACGGGCTTGGATTAGCGATTGTGAACGCACTGGTAGAAGCGCTGAATGGAACATTTAACGTCAATTACGAAGGTGACCAGCTACACGTAATGATCACCTTCCCAACTTCGCCAAATACCGAGTAAGGCACACCGAATCTGTGATTGAGCGAAAGCTTCTTTTTAGCTCAACGAGCCCGTCTAGCCCAAACACGGTTCGGCTACATTTTGCTGCTGGGCATGTATTGTAAGCTAGTCGGCGCCAAGGATAGTCACTACCGCCGCGCCCCCCAGACCTATGTTATGCGCCAGAGCAAGCTTTGCATTTTCTACCTGTCTCTGCCCTGCTCTGTTAGTTAAATGCCACGATAGTTCAACACACTGCGCTATACCCGTCGCCCCGATGGGATGGCCTTTTGACATCAAACCACCTGACGGTCCAACAACGTATTTACCACCATAGGTATTGTCTCGGTCAATGACGAGCTTTTCAGCTTCACCTTCAAGGCACAACCCAAGTGCTTCATAAGTGATAATCTCATTCGTTGTGAAGCAATCGTGCAGCTCTATTACATCTATATCGTTTGGAGAGACCGCTGCAGCCTCGTATGCCTTGTGAGATGCTATTTTTGTCATCTCACTCCCCACCGCTGAAATGGGGTCACGCCAAGAATCAATAGTGTCCGTAGCCATTCCTTGTCCAAGAATAGACACCGCATTTGTTATGCCGTGTTTCTTGGTAAATGTTTCACTACACAACACAACTGCTGCAGCGCCACAGGTAGGTGGACAAGCCATTGTTCGCGTTAAATAGCTATCGAAAATCACCTTGTCTGTTAGCACTTCTTGCACGCTAAGTGGAGAAGTAAACAAAGAAAAAGGGTTGTTGATAGCGTGCTGTCGAGACTTAACCGAAACTTCAGCAAAAAGGTTTGGGCTTACACCGAATTTTTCCATGTAGTGCTTGCCAGCTGAACCGAACGCTCTCAACGCGATAGGAGCTGGAGGCACATCAAACTCATCATAAACAGGCGTGAAACGGTCAAACGGACTTTCTCTGTCCTGCCAATGACTGCCCAAAGCTCCCGGCTGCATCTCCTCAAAACCAAAAGCTACAGCGCAGTCGACCTCTCCGGAAAGAATTGCTTGTCGGGCAAGATAAATAGCACTGGCTCCACTTGCACAATTATTATTTACATTGACAACTGGCACGCCAAGCTGTGCCACGTCGTAAAAAGCGTGTTGGCCACAGGTGCTGTCACCATAGATATAAGATGCGAAAACTTGCTGAATATGCTTTTTGTCAATATCTGCATCTTTAAGGGCTGATTCCACGGCATTCGAAGCCATAATGCGATAGGGTAACTGGCTACCTGGCTTAACAAACTTTGTCATGCCGGCACCTATAATTTTAACGTTGTTCATGTCTGTCTCTGTCAATATTTGCCTCGGGCGACGCTGATAATGAGACTTGTACAAATTAAAGCGTATTATTTCGTTCAAC
>Ga0208568_1000675_pt1 | contig 12292 bp, 8 predicted proteins | sample DeeseametaMP2969_FD_184165 | JGI IMG/M metagenome (GOLD analysis project Ga0208568, IMG submission 184165) | Marine microbial communities from the Deep Atlantic Ocean - MP2969 (SPAdes) | ecosystem: Environmental > Aquatic > Marine > Oceanic | place: South of Funchal, North Atlantic Ocean... | reverse complement strand
GTGTAAAAAAACGGGAGAAACTGCTGAATAATGCAGCGCCGAAGGAGCAACCACCCCGGAAACTCTCAGGCAAAAGGACCGTGCATAATAACTCTGGAAAGAAGGCTTGGGCCTCACCGAAGGAGTAAATCTCTCAGGTAACAAGACAGAGGGGGTTGATTAAGAGTTATTATGGAGACACAAAAAACAGCTTTATATGATTATCATAAAAGTCTCGGTGCAAAATTTGTGCCTTTTGCAGGCTATGAGATGCCGGTTCAATACCCTTCCGGTATAATTGAAGAACATAAACTTACTAGAAGTAATGCAGGTTTATTTGATGTTTCGCACATGGGTCAATTGTTAATTGAAGGAAATGAAGATTTGGCTATAGAATTAGAAAAAATTATTCCTACAGATTTAAAAACAATTAAACTTAATCAATCAAAGTATTCTTTTCTTACTAATGAAGATGGAGGAATTTATGATGATTTAATTGTAACTAAAGTTAAAAAAGGTTTTAGTATTATTCTTAACGCAGCATGTAAAAATAATGATTTTAAAATTATTAAAACAGCACTTGGAAATAAATTTATGATTACTTTGCACAAAAATTTATCTTTGATTGCTTTGCAAGGACCTAAATCATCAGAAATATTAGAAAAAAATATTAATGGAGTTTTATCTCTTAAATTTATGAATGGAAATAAATTTACTTACAAAGATGAAGATATTTATATAACAAGATCTGGGTATACAGGAGAAGACGGCTTTGAAATTTCTATACCAAATAATCTTGTTGAAGATTTTGCTAAAAAATTAATAACCCAAGGAGTCAAACCGATTGGTCTGGGAGCTAGGGATACTTTAAGATTGGAAGCTGGACTATGTCTTTATGGTCATGACATAAATGAATCAACAACCCCAATAGAAGCAAATCTTAAATGGGCAATTTCTAAAAGAAGAAGAAAAGAAGGTGGATTTGTGGGCTACACTAAAATTAGATCAGATATGAACGGTAGACTAACTCGATTAAGAGTCGGTGTTAAACCTGAAGGAAAAATTATAGCAAGAGAAGGAGTTAAGATTTTTTCTAAAGATGATCAAGAAATTGGATTAATTACAAGCGGCACTTTCGGTCCAAGTGTTAACAGTCCTATAGCTATGGGTTATGTAAAATATGATTTTTCAAAACCCGGCACAAAAATCATTTTGGAAGTTAGAGGAAAAAAATATGGTGCTAAAATATCTGAACTTCCATTTTATAAAAAAAGTTATGTGAGATAAAAAATGAGTAATAAAAAGTTTTCAAAACAACATGAGTGGGTTTCTGTAGAAGGAGATGCAGCGACGATTGGTATAACAAAACATGCTGCGGAAATGTTGGGTGATATAGTGTTTGTAGAATTGCCCAAAAAAGGAAAAAATGTTGAAAAGGAAGGCCAAGCCGGAGTTGTTGAATCCACAAAAGCTGCGAGCGATGTTTATGCACCTATTTCTGGTGAAGTTGTTGAAACCAATCAATCAATTATTGATAATCCTTCAAAAATTAATTCTGATCCAGAAAATGAAGGATGGTTTTTTAAATTAAAAATTAAAGATAAATCTGAGATAGATACTCTAATGAATAAAGAAGAATACGATAAATTTGCAAAAGAAAGTAGCAACTAAATGCTTAAAAATGCCCAAAAAGATTTTATTAAAAGACATATTGGTCCTTCCGAGACCGAACAAGAAAATATGCTTAAAGAACTAGGTTTTAAAAATTTAGATGACTTAATATCTAAAACTGTTCCTGAAAAAATCTTGTTAAAAGAAGATTTAAGTATTGGTGATCCAAATTCAGAATATAAAGCACTTAGAAAATTGAAAGATATTTCAAAAAAAAACAAAGTTTATTCAAGTTTTATTGGAATGGGATATTATGGAACCTACACTCCATATGTAATACTTAGAAATATCTTAGAAAATCCAGGTTGGTATACATCGTACACTCCTTATCAACCAGAAGTCGCTCAAGGTCGACTTGAAATGTTGATGAATTTTCAACAAATGATCATCGATTTAACGGGCATGGAAATTGCGAATGCATCTCTTTTAGATGAAGGTACTGCAGCAGCAGAAGCTATCGCCTTAAGTTATAGAATAAGCAAAAAAAATATAAAAAAAGTTTTTGTATCTAAAAACTGCCATCCGCAAACAATTGATGTAATCAAAACTAGAGCAGAGCCTTTAGGCTTAGATATAATCGTAGGAAATGAGGATAAAGATATAAATAACGATATAGTTTGCGGAATTATTCAATATCCAGGAACATTAGGCGATATAAAAGATCCAAGCCAAGCAATAAGCAAGATTCATAAAAATAATGGAAAAGCAGTGCTAATTTGTGATTTGCTAGCATTAACCAAATTAAAAACACCTGGCGAATTAGGAGCCGATATTGCAGTAGGCAGCTCTCAACGCTTTGGTATTCCAATGGGCTATGGTGGGCCTCATGCTGCATTTTTTGCAACAAAAGACGAACATAAAAGAGCAATGCCAGGAAGAATAGTCGGTGTTTCAGTTGATAGACATGGCAATAAAGCTTTTAGATTAGCTCTTCAAACTAGAGAGCAACACATAAGAAGGGACAGAGCCACAAGTAATATTTGTACAGCTCAAGCTTTACTAGCAATAGTTTCTGCGGCTTTCGCTATTTATCATGGTCCTAAAGGAATTAAAAAAATAGCTGAAAGCATTTCACAGCTGACAAAAAATTTTGCAGACAAGTTAAAACAATCAGGCTATGAACTTTATTCAGATAACTTTTTTGATACCATTGCTATAAAAACGTTCGATAAAACTGAAAAAATTTACAAAAACGCTTTAGATCAACATGTAAATATTAGAAAAGTAAATTCAGAGATGCTTGCAGTTTCCTTTGATGAAAGAAAAAATGTTTATAGAGCTAACCAATTACTAAAAATTTTTAATTGTGCTGAAACAATTAAAGAAACAATGAATGAAAGTTTATCTAATTTACCAAAAAATTTATTAAGAACTTCAACTTATTTAGATCATCCAGTTTTTAATAGTTACCATTCCGAAACTAAAATGCTTAGATATTTAAAAAAATTGGAAGACTCAGATATTGCTTTGAATAGATCAATGATTGCACTTGGCTCATGTACAATGAAACTAAATTCAGTTTCTGAAATGACTCCAGTTACGTGGAGAGAGTTTTCACAACCACATCCATTTACTCCAGTTGAACAAATGGATGGATATAGAATTTTATTTACAGATTTAAAAAATTGGTTGAGATCAATAACAGGATTTTCTGGTGTTTCTCTTCAACCAAATGCAGGAGCCCAAGGAGAGTTTGCAGGTCTTATGGTTATTAGAAAATTTCATGAAAAAAACGAAGAAACAAATAGAAATGTGTGCTTGATACCAAATTCTGCACATGGAACAAATCCAGCAAGTGCTCAAATGGTTGGAATGAAAATTGTAGTGATTGATTGTGACAAACATGGAAATATTGATTTTAAAGATCTTAAAAAGAAGGTTGAAGAAAATTCAGAAAACCTTGGAGCTTTGATGGTTACTTATCCATCGACACATGGAGTTTTTGAAGAAAAAATTACAGATATTTGTGATTTAATTCATAAACATGGTGGTCAAGTTTATATGGATGGAGCAAATTTAAATGCACTTGTTGGTATTGCTAAACCAGGAAAATTTGGTCCTGATATTTGTCATATTAATTTGCATAAAACTTTCTGTGTACCTCATGGAGGAGGAGGACCTGGCATGGGACCGATAGCTTGCAGAAATCATTTAGAAATATTTTTACCTAAACATGAAATAATAAAAGACTGTGGACCAGCAACAGGGATAGGAGCAGTATCAGCTGCTCCCTGGGGAAGTGCTAGCATTTTAACTATTTCATGGATGTATATTAAAATGATGGGATCAGAAGGGTTAAAAAAAGCTTCTCAAGTTGCAATTTTAAATGCGAATTATATTGCTCATAAACTAAAAGATCATTTCCCAATTTTATACAAAGGTAACAAAGGTAATGTTGCCCATGAGTGTATTATTGATATTAGAAAATTAAAAAATGAAACAGGAATAACCGAGGAAGACATTGCAAAAAGATTAATTGACTTCGGTTTTCATGCACCAACAATGTCATGGCCAGTTGTAGGAACTATGATGATTGAACCCACAGAAAGTGAAAATTTATCAGAAATAAATAGATTTTGCTCAACACTTAAAAAAATCAAAGAAGAAATTGATAAAATTCAATCAGGAGTATTCGATAAAATTGATAATCCAATAAAAAATGCTCCACATACCCATGTTGAATTAGCTTCAAATAAATGGAATCATAAATACGAAAGAGAAGAAGCTGCATATCCATCAGAATTTTTAAAAACATTTAAATATTGGCCTCCAGTAGCTAGAGTGGATAATGTATACGGAGATAAAAATTTATTTTGTTCTTGTCCATCAATGGATGAATATAAAAATACTGCAGCGTAAAATTAAATGAAAAAGCTTTTAGGGATCTTGATTCTGGGTTTGTTGTGTTAGGATCTAAAATTATAAAAGTATAATAAATATGACTGATATGGTAATTACAAAGTTCAAAACAAAAAATTATGTCTGAGAAACTTGTTACAAAGCTTTCTAAAAGAAAATGTTTTACATTGAGTGAAAATGATACATTAAAAACAGTAAGCGAAAAACTTCAAAAACACAATATTGGTGCCATGCCAGTATTAAGCACACAAGACAACAATGTAATTGGAATTGTTTCTGAACGTGACCTTGTTCGATATATTTTTAATGATGAATTTAAAAACGATCTTTCAGTTACTAAAATAATGTCAAAAAATTTAATTACTTGCAATCTAAATACTTCTGTAACTGAACTAATGGAAATAATTACTAATAATAAAATCAGACATATTCCTATAATGGAAGAAAAAAAGCTTTTAGGCATAATTTCTATTGGTGATGTGGTAAATTATATTATCAATCAGTATAAAGAAGAAAATCAATATTTAAGAGATTTTATAAATAAGCATTAAAATTTTAAAATTACGAATTAATATGAAAAAACTTTTAGCGACCTTGGTTCTGGGTTATAGAATTATGTGGGATAACTTGTAACAGACTTGTAACTAGAGAGATAAATCAAGTTTGAGGGTAGTATGAACAAAGAAAAAGCAAGCAAACTCTGGAAAATTATTCAGGCAGCTGGTGATTATTTACTAGGTTAGCGGGACACACTACCTCACACTACCTCGCACTAGCTCACACTAACAAACTCATCAAAGTCTTATCTAAGAAAAAGTTATTACAGTTGTTGGTTTATTCCAGTAAGAAAAAAACAAGTGTAGTTAATTTGAAGTTAAATTTGTTTAGGACTCTTGACGCAACTCTAGAGGTAAGTAGTATCAATGTTAAATGAAAGGATTTTTTGTTAGCTAATTGATTTGTAATCAGAGTATATTTCTAATACTGGACTTAGAAAATTTAAAACAAACAAAGAGTAGATTTATCAGCAAAAGGTAATGTTATATAGTAGATCTATAATAAAAATTATAGGCAATGAAACTGCTGGCGTATATTAATTTTATTGTTTTGATTCGAAGGATATTAAATTATGAAAAAATTTATAATTTCTATAGATCAAGGAACTACTTCAAGCAGAGCAGTCTTATTTAATTTAAAAGGTGAGTCAGTTTATGTAGCACAAACTGAATTCACACAATATTTTCCAAAAGATGGTTGGGTTGAACATGACCCAAATGAAATTTGGGGCACAACATTAAAAGTATTAAAAGATGTAATTAAAAAAAGCAAAAAATTAAAAGGTAAAGTTCTTACTATAGGAATAACAAATCAAAGAGAGACAACTATTCTATGGGATAAAATAACTGGCAAACCAGTTTACAATGCAATTGTTTGGCAAGATAGAAGAGCATCAAATTATTGTAAAAAACTTATTAAACAAAAAAAAGAAACTATAATTTATAATAAGACCGGTCTTCTTATCGACGCTTATTTTTCAGCAACAAAAATAAAATGGATCATAGACAATGTTGCTAAAGCAAGAGAATTAATAAAAAAAAAAAGATTGTTATTTGGAACAGTAGATAGTTTCCTTTTGTGGAAATTAACAAATGGAGTTGCCCATGCTACAGACGCTACAAACGCAAGTAGGACGATGCTATTTAATATTTCTACAAATCAGTGGGATCATCAAATCTTAAAGATGTTAAATATTCCAAAAAATATTTTACCTACCGTAAAAGATTGTTCAGCTGATTTTGGTCATACAGATCCTTTATTAACTGGAAAATCTTATCCAATTACTGGAATTGTAGGAGACCAACAATCGGCAACTATAGGTCAATGCTGTTTTGAACCTGGGTCCTTAAAAAGCACCTATGGGACTGGCGCGTTTGTTTTATTAAATACTGGATCAAAAAAAATTTATTCAAAAAATAGATTATTAACTACGATAGGTTATAGAATAAATGGAAAAACTACTTATGCTTTAGAAGGTTCAATTTTTATAGCAGGAGCAGGTGTTCAATGGTTGAGAGATAAAATTAAATTTATTAAAAAAGCTTCAGACACAGAAAAAATCATTAGATCATTAAAATCAAACAAAGGCATATATTTAGTACCTGCTTTTACTGGACTTGGTGCACCTTACTGGGCTGTTAATGCACGAGGTGTTTTATCTGGACTAACAAGAGATACAGGACCAAGTGAAATTGTAAGAGCAACTGTAGAGTCTGTTGCATATCAAACTTTTGATTTATTTGAAGCAATGAAGAATGATGGATTAAGACCAAAAATAATTAAAGTTGATGGAGGAATGGTAAAAAATAGTTGGTTTTCACAATTTTTATCAGACATTTTAAATGTAAAAGTTTTAAGACCAAAAGTTGACGAAACCACAGCTCTCGGAGCAGCTTATATGGCAGGCTTAAAAATTGGAGTTTATAAATCTTTAAAAGACATTTCTAGACAATGGAAAATTGACAAATGTTTTAAGCCAAAAATGAAAAGTAAAAATAGAAAAGAATTATTAAAAGGTTGGTCTCAAGCAATAAGAAAGACATTAACACATTAATAGAATCCATTATTGAAAATAAAAAATTAAAAATTAACTGGTAATATGAAATCAAATTAGAATTACCCAACAAATATTTGGGTAGGAGAACATACAGTTGATGATTTACATGAACCAAGCACCCCGAAACCAGAGGCGAATTCAGTAAAAATTTTAATTTTTTTTCTGGTAAGCCATTTGATTTAAAATTTTGAAAAATATATTTTAAAAATTTTCCAGCGAAATCAACCTTTATACACGCAAAGACTCAACGTTAATTTTAATGTATCATGAAGCATGAAGAAAGCGATAGCGATTCTTTTTTTCTTATTAGGGGTCAAAAAAAATTATGAAGTCTCATAAATTTTTCAACATTCCACGTGGTTGGTGGTAGAAAGATTACAAAATATTTAGACATTTTTTATTATAGTTTATCATTAAATGTGTTCAGCTGTGTGTAAAGTATGTCTTTTTACTTGTTTTTTTATTAAGAAAGCAGGAAACTTTTGTATTTTTCTCTTTTCTTTTTGTGTTTTATATCTTTAATTAAAGTTGATTAATACATTTGATCAATAGGAGGAAAATTATGATTAATTTCTCAATAAAGAATTTAAAAAAATTATTATTTTTTATTATTTTTAGTTTTTTATTTTCTCAGCCAATATTTGCTAAAACAACAATTACTTGGTGGGCTGAAGCAAATGCAGATAGAGATCCTGTGTTTGTTGAAAAACTTCAAAATGTTTTTAATGCTTCTCAAAATGAAATTGAATTAGTTATGTCGTTTAAAGAAGCTCTTAATGACGTTTTGAGAACTGCAATGGTTGCCGGTACTGGTCCTGATATTGTTGAAACACCTGGACCTTCTTATGTTAAAGAATATCAAGAAGCTGGTTTGTTACAATCAATGGAAAGATATTCCAAACAATATGGATGGCAAGATTTATTGTTACCATGGTCATACAGTGCAGGTGTATTTGATGGTGAATTTTTTTCAGCACCAAAGACATACGAAACAATGATTATGCTTTATAATAAAACTTTGTTTGAAGAAAATGGTTGGAGTATTCCAACAAATCTTACTGAGTATGAATCCTTAGCTAAAGCTATCCAATCTAAAGGAATGCATGTTTTTTCTTATGGTTCAACTGGTTGGCAACCAACTCACGAACATCTTGTAGGAATGTACCTTAACAGCTATGCAGGTCCTGATAATGTTTATAAGGCTCTAATAGGTGAAAAAAAATGGTCTGATCCTGAATTTGTCGGTGCAATAGAACTACTTAGAAAGCACATGGTAGATGATGGGTATTGGTCCGGAAGCTTAGAGAACTATTATGCTTTGGGATGGGATGATTTTCATGCTCAATTTGCTAATAGAGGCGCTGCAATGATGACAATAGGCACTTGGACTTTTCAAACTACTGAGAATGTCTTCAAAGATATAAGCGATGATTGGGATTGGGCACCATTTCCAAATCTTACTGCAGAGGGAGGAGATCCTTCCTATCTTTTAGCACTTGGAACTACTTTATCTATAAATGGTAAAAGTGATAATCCTGATGCTGCTGCAAAAGTTATGGACTTTGTGTTTAAGAATAAAGCTATGGTTTTAGATATGGCTAATGATTTTAATTTTGGTGAATTTGTTGTTCCTCTAAAATTTACTGAGTCTGATTTTGGAGATAACGTTAATCCTAAAGTTAAAAGATATTTACTTACTTTTGCTGAAGAAACTGGCAAGGGTAACTACGGCTATACAACATGGACTTTTTGGCCTTCTGATCCTGGCGTTCATATTTGGAAAGATATGGAAGTATTGTGGGCTGGAGAGATTACTTCTCAAGAATTTATGGAAGATCATGAAAAACTATGGAAGAAAGCAAGAAAAAATAATGCCACGCTTCCAGTAGGTAAAAGATAATTGTTAATTAAATAAAGCGGGTCATAAATATTGTCCCGCTTTTTTATTCATTATTAAATTATAAGTGATAATCTTAACTAAAAAAGCATGGATAGCATGGTATTTTATAATACCTGCTTTTTTACTTCATTTTATGGTTGTGGCTGTACCTTCCATGTTGAGTTTGGCTTTAAGTCTTACTGACTGGAATGGATTTGGTAAGATTAATTATATAGGTTTTGAAAATTTTTTTGAATTATTTGATGATAGAGTTTTTAAGAAAGCAGTAAAGCATAATATTATTTGGACATTTATATTTTTAACAATCCCAATAACTGTAGCCTTAGCTTGTGCGTATTTGCTTACAGGTATTAAAAAAGGTCAGTTAATTTACAGATTAATATTTTTTTTCCCTTATATGCTTGCTAGTATAATTAGTTGTCAAATTTGGAAATATATGTTCCATCCATTACATGGTATTGGAGCATGGTTATCAGAAAAAGGGTATGATTTTTTAGTTGCATCACCTTTTACTATGAAAGAAACATCCCTGTACGCTGTTGCGTGGGTAGATGGATGGCATTTTTGGGGTTTCTTAGTAGTTATTTATATAACAGGAATGTATCAAGTTGATAATTCCCTTTATGAAGCAGCTGACATTGAGGGGGCAACAAAATGGCAAAAATTTAGATATATAACTTTGCCAATGATTAGACCGGTGTTTGTTTTTACACTTATGATCATAATTATTTGGTCTGTTCCTACTTTTGATTATATTTATATTCTCACACAAGGTGGCCCAGCTTATAGCTCTGAAGTTTTAGCAAACCATTTGTATTCACAAGCATTTGAAAGATTTAAAGTGGGTTATGCTTCCGCAATTGGCACTCTAATGTTTATTTATGTAATATTTATTATCTGTATATTTGGAATTCTTCAAAAGTTAGGTTGGGAAATTTAATGATTGTTGCAAAATATAGAAAACAAGAATTAGTTGTAAATTATACTATTTTAACTTTTTTAGCATTAATTGCATTATTGCCTATACTTTTATTATTCTTTAATTCAATAAAACCTCAGGAAGAGTTTGGGGTTAACGCTTTAGGATTCCCTAAAACAATACGTTTTGCTAATTTTTTAGATGCCTGGGAATTGGGTAATTATGCTCAAATTTTTTTAAATTCATTTCAATTAGTAATTGGCACTTTGATTATCTGTCTTTTGTTTTCAGGTTTAGCTGCGTTTAGTTTGGCTAGACTTAAGCCTAAAGGTGCAATGATTTTCGCAATATATTTACTGGTAGGCATTAGTATTCCTGCGCAAATGTTTATATTACCTTTATTTTTATTGTGGAAAAATTTAAATCTAATTGATACTCATATTGGTTTAATCATTATTTATAGTGGGTTAAATGCTCCTTTTGCAACTTTTTTGATTAGATCTTATATGATACAACTCCCTGAAGAGTTGTTTGATGCAGCTCGAATTGATGGAGCCAATCCTTTTCAGTTATTTGCAAAAATTGCAGTACCTCTATCTTGGCCTGTTTTTTTAACAGCAGGATTGATAGTTGGATTAGCAGTTTGGAATGAATTTTTATTTGCCTTAACTTTTATGCAAGATGAAAATTCAAAACCAATATCAACTATTCTCTTTGCTTTTTCAACACGTTTTGAAAACAATTGGGGTTTAGTTAGTGCTTCTGCAGTCATGATGGTAGCGCCAGTAGCAATTTTATTTATGATATTCCAGCGTCGTTTTATTGCTGGGTTAACAAGTGGTGGGCTTAAAGGATAAATATGAAACTAGATAGTATTTATGAAGAAAAGGTTTATGCTGGAGTTTTAGGAAAAATTATTGGTGTATACCTAGGGCGTCCATTTGAAGGTTGGACCTATGATCGTATTATGAGTGAGTTGGGTCCTATTAATTATTACGTTCATGATAAACTTAAAGTTCCATTAATAGTAACCGATGATGATATTACTGGCACATTTACATTTATTAGAGCTTTGAATGACTATAACTATAATTATAATGTAACCTCAAGACAGATAGGTCAGACTTGGCTGAATAATATTATTGAGAAAGAAACTATCCTTTGGTGGGGAGGAGTTGGTAATTCAACAGAGCATACGGCTTATCAAAATTTAATTAATGGTATTCCGGCACCCGAAAGTGGATCAATTAAAAAAAACGGCAAAGTTATTGCAGAACAAATTGGAGCACAAATATTTATTGATGGTTGGGCCATGGTGTGCCCCGGTGATCCAGAAAAAGCTATTGATTTAGCTGGAAGAGCAGCAAAAGTAAGTCATGATGGAGAAGCTGTCTTCGGTGCACAAATAATTGCTGCATTAGAATCATTAGCTTTTATAGAAAATGATATTAATAAACTTTTAAATGTATCAAAAAAACTAATTCCAAATTCATCAACAATTTATAAACTTATAAATGATATTCAAGATTGGCATGCAGGCAATAGTGATTGGAAAAGGGCAAGAGAAAAAATTCAAGATAAGTATGGATATGATAAATTTTTGGGCAATTGTCATATGGTCCCAAATCATGCTTTAATTATTATGTCTCTTTTATACGGGGAAGATAACTTTCAAAAATCACTAATGATAGTCAATACAGCAGGTTGGGATACAGATTGTAATTCAGGTAATGTAGGTTGTATCTTAGGTATAAAAAATGGACTTCAAGGTATTGATTCCGGTCCAGATTGGCGTTCTCCTGTTGCTGATAGATTATATTTACCAACAGCTAATGGTGGTCAGAGTACCACTGATGCTGTCACAGAAACATACAAATTAATAAAAATTGCAAAATTAATGAATCATCAAAAATTTGAAGCACCAAAAACTGGATATAGATATCATTTTGAAATGCCCGGGAGTCTTCAGGGTTTTAAGGTTGATTTAACTTCAAAAAATAATCAACTTACTTATATAAAAAATGTTGAAGGTCATAGTAAATCAGGAAAAAGATCGCTTCAAATAACTTATGATCACCTAAGTAATGGAGTTGATAGCAAAGTATATGTAGATACTTTTATACCAAAAGAAATTCATGAATTAGAAGGGCATGCAAGAAATGTTTTTTTTCATTACAATTTATATACATGCTCCAATATTTATTCAGGACAAATCATAAAAGCAAAAATAATTGCAGACAAAAACAATAAACAAAATATTTTTTGCAATTTATATATTAGGTGTTATTCAAAAGCTGATAAACTGATATCCATTGAATCTGAAAAAAAACTAATTAAAGTTAATTCAATT
>Ga0208568_1000663_pt1 | contig 12418 bp, 13 predicted proteins | sample DeeseametaMP2969_FD_184165 | JGI IMG/M metagenome (GOLD analysis project Ga0208568, IMG submission 184165) | Marine microbial communities from the Deep Atlantic Ocean - MP2969 (SPAdes) | ecosystem: Environmental > Aquatic > Marine > Oceanic | place: South of Funchal, North Atlantic Ocean... | reverse complement strand
GTTTTAAGAGGGCATTTTCATCTTCCTCATCCTGACCTTCCAACGCATATGTGCTTGCTAACTTCTTAGCGTACTCTTCCTCTTTCTTAAGCTCTACAAGAGTCTGTTCCAGTCCCTCTTTAAGTTTTACTGCCTTAACTTCCAATGATCTGTTAGCTGAGTTTCTCTCCAAATACTTATTGTTTGCTTTACCAATCTGGTTTTCCAAAGACTTTATAGAGGCTGCCAACGTATTTGCCTTTCTGGCCTTAGCACCAAGTTCGTCTCTGATCTTGTTAATAGATTTGGTTTTGCCAGCAGTGGTTGCGGCAATGGAGGCTTGAGCGATTAAAAGTAAAATTAGACCTAATTTCATTAAATAAATCTTTGCGGCTTTTTCTTGCCAATAAAGAAAACACTACCAATTAATATCAAAGCCATGATTGGCCCCAAAGTTACAAAGTTTGTTCTTCCACCCCACCAAAGTGTAGTTGCTAAAGAAATAGCGACAGGCACCAGACTTAAAATTCCATAGATTCTAAGAGCAGTTTTATCCTTGCGTTGAAACTTTTCTATAACGTAACTTTGCGCCTGAATTGAGTGAGACAATAACCATAGAGTAAACATCCAACCAAGCCCAACAGTTATACCTATATAGATGTCGGCCCACTTAGAAAACATAATGTATAGTGGGCTTTTTTGAATTTCCCAAATTTTGGGTGTTTTAACTTGAGAGAATGTTACATCTTTGCCACCCACCAACCTTGAAAAGTACTCCTTGATAAGTTGAGCACTTTGAGGCTGAAGACCTTTTGTTAGGTTAATTTTAAAAGATTTATAATTGTTTGCAAGCTCTGCTGCTTCAGCTCCGACTTCACTTACAAATCCTTTCAACTCAGCTGCAAGTTTCTTATCGTCTTTAAATACAACTTTTGAAACTCCAGGCAAATTGGACATTTTTCGGATGATATAGTCTGGATTGCTATTACTTGCAATTAGAGCGTTAAAATAAGGAGTTGAACTTGCCTTTGAGTCCACAGCAAAGAAGCCGTTTATCTTAGAGCGATTTTGGGCGACACTCACAGTTAAAGCCAACAGCATAATATTAACCGTGGTCAACAGCTTATGGTCTCTAGCAATCAATAGGAGTTCTTTTAAATAAAACATGCTTTCCCCGAATAAATCAATTTGCCGCTTTCCAGATGAGCAATTTCACCAGGAAACTGCTTTACCAATTCTCTATTATGAGTGGCCCACACTATGGTTAGCCCCTTTCTGACATTGTAGAAATTTAAAAGATCGAACATTTTAGTGGAACTTTCTTTATCCAATGCCGCTGTTGGTTCATCAGCAAGTAAAACTTCGGGTTTTGACAAAAGTGCTCTGAGCATTGCCACTTTTTGCTTCATGCCGCCATTGGCATCTTTGATTTTATGAGAAAGTCTATCTTTAATTCCTAGGACACTTGATAGTTCCATTAGGTCTTTTTGAAATTCATTCTTATTTTTATAGATTTTCTTATCGTAGGCATACCATAGATTTTCTTCGACAGTTCTATTTTCAAAAAGCTTCAGGTCTTGAAAGACTTGAGAGACGAAAACTTTGGATGTGGGCAATGTGACAGAGCCTGAAGTAGGTTCAACATCGCCGGAGAGAATATTTAGTAAAGTCGACTTTCCCGCCCCGGATTTTCCGGTGACAAACAACACCTCTCCTCTGCCGATTTGCAAATTGACATTTTTTAAAGCGCTAACTTTACCAAAAACTACATTAACATTGTTAAGTTTAAACAATGCTGAAGAATGTAAATGGTTAGAATTCTTAAGACTTTCTAGAAATCCTCTGTTCATTCGACCTTCCAATTGTCACCCAACTTGTGGAGCAGATCCATCTGCTCTATTATTTTAACGCTACAGGCAGGACAAAGTAAAGATCTGTTTTTTCACCTACTTGCAATCAAGAGAGAAAATGTGCTAGACCGCCTTTGCTTGTCAGTTATTTAGGATATCTGACTTTACCAGTAGCTCATATGCCGACTTAGAACAAAACACATTCGGCACAAAGTTAAAGGTATTTTGAAGATGCGATATTGTGGAGTTGTCCACATCAACAAGCAATTGTGCCTCACCTGTTTCAGAAAGTATTTTCACAGGGTCACGCTCTAATAGAACATTCGATTGAGTCTTATTTTTGATAACCTGTCTCTTGGACTTTACAAAAACAATGCTTTTCTTAGGAATATCGGCAACAACCCAATCTTTTTCATCTCCATGTTTTTTTAGATAATCTTTTATTTCTTGAACTTTTTCATGAGCTCTTTTAATGATTTTCTCAGTTTTTGATTGATCATCCTGGTTCAAGATCCTCTGTCTGAAGGCCTCTACCCTTATCGATTTTGGAGATTCTTCCAACAATAATGCGTGAGCGATATCTTTCATCCTTACATTTTTATCAAAGAATCCCTCATTATATAGTCTGTGTGTTAGACCCATAAAATACTGATCATTAAAACCATAAAACTTCATTGGGTCATTGGCGGCCATGTCCAACAACTGTGAGTAAGTGTATATTTGCCCTTTTTCAAGCAAGTAGTAAGTAAGCTCTTCTGCAAGAGCATCGTACTTTGCACCTCTTCCAGATCTTACAACTTGAGAATACCATGCAAATCTCGCACTCAGGAAATCCTCAACACAGTGTAGAGCATTATGTTTGATGGCCAAAATTTCTTGATCACCAACTTTAACCACTCTAAAGTGATGCAGAAGATAATCTCTGTCATACGTACCGTAGTTAAGACCGGTGTAGTGAGCATCTCTTAAAAGATAGTCCATTCTATCGCAGTCTATTTCGGAATGGAGGATTTGATTGGCCAATGGATCATCAGCGATTCCTTTAACCAAATCAGAAATAGTTTGAGGGTTAATACCTCTATTTTTTAAAATGTAGGTTATGCCATTTTTAAAATTAGTATTCTTTATAATCCACGAGCCTAAATGCTCATGATCATCAGGGTGGCCTTTTGAGTTTTTACTTTTTGTAGTTTCCCCGAAACGAATGTAGGCCATTTCAGTTGTGTGAGAAAAACAAAATGTTCCAAGATCATGTAGCAGTGCTGCAAGTCTTAGATTTTGATGCCAAGTCTTTCTTTTATTTTGAACTTTATCATCAAAAAGGTCTTCATCACTTGCCGCTTTGCCAATTGATTGGGCGATCTTGTGGGCATTATGCATAACACCAATGGAGTGTCCAAACCTTGAGTGCTCAGCACCCGGAAATGTGTAGCAAGAAAAGCCAATTTGCTTTATCCAGCGAAGACGTTGATAAAAAGGAGTATGAATAATTTCCCACTCTAAGGCCGTAATGTGAACAAAGCCGTAAAGAGGATCAAAGATAATTTTTGAGTTTTTTGTTTTTGCTTCCATTCCTTGGAATAAGAAAGGGACTCATTTTGAGCCCTTTCTTCCTTTAATTTTATTGTAAAGTTCTTTTTGATCTTTTCTTAGAAGGAGCGATCTTCTCCAAAACTACTTTCATTAGTTCGTAGGCCTCACTTCTAAGGTTGTTATCTGCAATATAACGGTAGAAGTTTTCTACTTCGCCACTGGCCTTAAACGTTTTAATCGCTGCATTATGTTCTTTTTGCTTGGCCGTAAGTTCTTTTTGTTTTGCCATATTTAGCTCCTATTTGAGTATTTTAATTAAACCTTAACGTTTCATCAATTAATATTATTCAGACTTGGCCTGCACTAATCCGTAGCTGTGAAGCTTATTGTATAGGGTCTTAACAGTGATGCCCAATGTTTTCGCAGCTCTGGTCTTATTTCCACCCAAGTGCTCCAAAGTTCTGATAATATGAAGCTTTTCAAGCTCATGCAAAGTCATTTCGCTAAAATCTTCTTGAGGAGCTTCTTCTTCAATCACTTCCGCAACAAGGTTTGGTAAATGATGCTCATCAACATATCTGTCATCAGCAAGAATATATGTTCTCTCCATTACGTTTCTCAACTCTTGGATATTTCCAGGCCATCTGTAATTGATAAGCTTTTCTACAGCTTTGCTTGTTAAGATTTTGTAATCTTCTTGTGCTTTGCCTTGGTTCATGAAGAATTCTGAAAGAACCTTAATATCGTCTCTTCTTTCTTTAAGAGATGGCATATCGATTTTCACAATGTTTAATCTGTATAGAAGGTCTTCTCTAAATCTTCCCTCTTCCACTGCTGTTTCTAGAGATTCCTTATTAGTTGAAACCATTCTTACGTTAACAGAAGTTGGCGAGTTTGAACCTACTTTGTAAATTTCTCCACTTAGTAAAGTTCTTAAAATCTTTGCTTGGATGTTAAGCGACAGCTCTTCAATGCAATCTAGGATTAGAGTTCCGCCATTTGCCCTTTCAAAGATTCCTGGTCTCTCATTTGTTCCAAATAGCTCTATTTCCATTTGAGACTCTTCGATTGCTGAGCAGTGAAGAACTTCAACAGGGCTTTCATTTCTAGAGCTTAGAGAGTGGATCTTTTTAGCTAAGAGCTTTTTACCGCAACCAGACTCCCCAATGATCATTACTGGAAAGTCCTCTCCAGCAACTCTTTGCGCAATGTTTTTTACTTCCATAATTGCGTTTGAGTGCCCAATGATCTCAATTTTATCCATTATTTGCTTAAGCCCTTTGGACACAGGTCCTCTCAGCTTTAGCTCTTCTTCTTTCGCTGCGATTTTTCCTTGCAACTCCCTATTAAGGTGCTTTGCAATCAAGTACATTTTTAAGTTTTTAAGTGGAGACTCAAGGCTGTCTAGAATCTCTTTAACTATTTCGATATCCGACTCGCTAAACTTGCGATCTTCTTTCTTACTTTGAACATGAATTGTTCCAAGAATCATTCCCTCTACAATAATAGGTGTACAGAGTTCAGATTCAACACATGCATCTCTTTTAGTTGTTGCCAGTAAAGGATCTCTTTTTGAGTTTGAGTAGTAAGCTCTCTTCATTCTTGCAACGTAACCTGAAAGACCTTGGCCTTTTTCATAAGAAAGACCGTCTTCGATAACTTTGCCATTTTCGGCTTTCAATTGAGTTGATCCATCCTCAAATGCTTCGAATACTTGAACTTTGTACTCTCCGAACTGTTTTTTAACAAAATCAGAAATTTTGCTAAAGAATACATTCTCATCAAGGTTTGTAAGTAGAACTGTCGAAAGAGTTGATACTTCATTCTGATTCAAAGCGTTTTTCATGTTAATCTCCTTTACACTATAAATATGAAATGCATAAAAATGACACAGTGTGTAATACATTCATAGTATAGCAGTGCGTAAACTTTTTACAAGACTAATCTACTCAGGCATGTAAAAAAACATGAGAAATGCTAATAATATCTAGAAGTTAGACCACCTAGGTGTAAAGGTTTTTCCATAGTTGTTGGTGAGCTTCTTAATTATCTCTCCATCACGGTTCATAATGTATATATCTTGTTCGGCCTTTTTACTGCTTATTACCCTTTGGGACGTAAAAACAATGAATTGGCCATCTGGAGAGAACCAAGGCTCCTCATTTGAGCCAAAATCCTTGGTCAACCTGACAAGGTTATTGCCTGTACTGTCTATTTTATAGATATCAAAGCGGTTATCCACCCAAGATGAGAACACAATCTCTTTTCCATCAGGAGAGAACCTTGGAGCTGCGTTAAATCGACCTACATAGCTGATTCTCTTTACGTCTTTCTCAGCTTTTGAAGGATCCATTGTGTAAATCATTGCTTTCCCACTTCTACCAGACAGAAAGGTCATCATTGATCCATCTTCATTAATATGTGGATCAACATCGTCTAGAAAGTGCGTGGTTATTCTGTGCTTCTTTCCAGTCTTCAAATTCATCTTATATATGTCTGCATTTTTTAGATTACTTAGGGTTAGGTAGATATCTTGGCCATCGGCACTAAATATTGCGCCTGAGTTTATCCCTTCCGTACTTGATATGACCTTTTGCTTTCTTGTGACTAGATCATAAAGATATAGATTCAAGTTTTGAACTTTTCTAGGTCTTCCGTCTTTAGATTTCTGCCATCGACTTTCTATAGAGGTGAACAAAAGGCTTTTATTGTCTGGCGAAATGGCCGGTGAAAGGATTAAAGAGTTTTTAAATGTTATTCTTTGTTTTTTCTCACCATCAAAGTCCATAATATAGACTTCCTTTCTTGAGTCATCTTTACGGCTAGTTCTGTCTGAAATAAAAACGATTTTAGTATTAAATATAGATTCATTGCCTGTGATGGATTTATAAAGTCGATTAGCTACCGAGTGTCCAAACTTTCTAATATTGGATGTCCAGATTTTATCATTAACAGTGCCTGCAAGACGCTTATTCACAACATCATATACTTTAAACTCGCCCCACAGAGCATTCTCCTGCTCATAGGTTTTCATTGTTATTAAGTACCTACTCTTAATAGAGTCATCTTCAAAGTTAGGGGAAGCTGTGTAGGCCGGTCTCTCTTCTTTTACTTCAAATAAATGACGATAGAATTTAAAATCTTCCATCAACAAAGTTTCTAGTTCTTTTACTTTTGAACCTTCTTCACCTTTATACTTTGCATCTTCTTTGAACTTGGAAAAGACAAGAGCGTCTTTTTCTTGCTCGGCCTCACCAACAGCGACGATTGTAACAGCATCTTCTTGAGAAAAAGCGTTTAGCCCAAATATCAGAAATACAACAGTAATCAACTTAAACATACAACTCCCTTTGTATTGGTAGTTAAAGTACTATAGCGGAAACCCCAGGATTACATCCCCAGAGGTCAGACGAGTCCAAATAGATTTATCTGGAGCGGGAAATGACCCTGTCTTTTTTAGTGCCTCAAGGGCCCTTTTATCAAACTCTGGTACTCCACTTGATTCATAAATTTCAGTTTTAATAATTCTTCCACTTTGTGAAACGAATACTCTTATTCTTGCTTTCAACTCTTTATTAAGTAGATAAGAAGGAAGCTTCCAATAAGGGCGCACATAAGACGGCATTGAAGACACATACTCGATATATGCTCCCTGAGCCCCTTTTAAAGAGTCTCCAACCAGCGACTGTCCTTCACTGACCTTGTTTCCCTCCAGTGCCAAAGAGTTGAGTTCTTTAGCGGAAAGAACGCTGCCTTTCTTTTTGATTTTCTTAGCTTTCTCTACTGGTCTGTTGCTTAAACTGCTAAACAAAGAGGAAAGTTTTATTTTTTTTTCAGTGGATTTAAATTCAACGTCTGACTTTGATTCAACTTCAGCCTTAGCAGGAGCACTGTCAGCCTTCTGCCCTTTAGAAGTTGTGGCCGGATCCAAGTTCTTAAGTTCCTGCACTGTAAACTTTGGCATGCCCACGACATCAACCCTTACAGCAGATTGAATTATTTCCGCATTCTTATTTTTGGACTCAAAAAACTGAAAATTAAAAACAAATGAAATGATGTAAGCAATCATCGCCAACAGTATGTGGGCACCTAAGGCCAGGGAGAAGAACTTCCCTAGCGGGTCGTTTTTAAAACGATGAGAATGCAAAAAGCTTTCTGTCATTTTTTCTTTATCTCTGTTACTAGCGCGATTTTATGCACGCCAGACCTTTTGAGTTCCGCAATAAGATCAGCGATATTGCCATACTTTAGTTGGTAATCGGCTCTAAGATAGAGTGTATCTGTTTTGGTTTCTTTAAAGCGATTTGTTATTGCCTGCTGCAATTCTTCTTTTAAATACTTTTCTTTGCCTAAATAAAATTCGCCTGCACCACTAACAGAAAGTATCACCTGCTCGCTAGTAAGCTTAACATTGTTCACCTTTCTAGTTTTTGGAAGGTCCAATTTAACTCCACTGAACATCATAGGTGCGGTAATCATAAAAATAACTAAAAGCACCAACATAACATCCACAAGTGGAGTCACGTTTATTTCAGAAATAGGACCATTTTTACGTGGATTATTAAACGCCATCTTTATCCCTTGAACTCAATAAACTTCTTTCAATCAGGTTCATAAATTCTTGGCCAAAACTCTCCATATCAGAATTCATCTGGTTTAGCCTTGAACTAAAGTAGTTATAGGCCCACACTGCAGGAATAGCAGCTGCAAGCCCCACAGCTGTAGCCACAAGTGCTTCGGCGATACCAGGAGCAACCGCCTCAATACTTCCACCACCTGTCGCGAGTCCGGTAAAAGAATCAATGATCCCCCATACCGTACCAAAGAGACCAACAAACGGGGTTACAGACCCAATACTAGCCAGAATAGGCAAACGGTGTTCAATTTTTGAGTTTGCATCATTCACCCCCTGTTTTAAGGCCCTCTCTAAGGCATGAATGCCATTGTCTCGAACATAACTTGCATACTGATCTTCCATACCAGCAGACTTCAACTTTTCTTTTATTTTTGTAAGTTCTATATATCCGCGTCTAAACATTTGTCCTACGGTCGAGTCAGTGTTTTCACTCGCCTTTTCAAAAATATCTGCAAGAGACTGATTCCTTCCAAAAAACTCAGCAAAGTTTTCGTTGGCATTTTCCGCCTTCTCAAATGTTTTCTTTTTTTGAATTATGATTGCCCATGACAAAACAGAGGCAGCAACAAGTAATAAAAGAACCAATTGGACAACAATTCCAGACTGTAGAAGAATTTCTAAAATATTCATTTTTTCGGACATATTAAGCTCCTAAGATTACTACGATTATGAGATCGGCAGCTGTCTTCGTCAAGCCGGTTGGTTTGTCCGGAAATAGTAAATGAAGCCAGTCAACCATACAAGAAAAGTGCCCATCAATGAGGTGTGAGAGGGATAGAGATACTTGGAGTAGTTATCGGCCCACACCAAGTCAACTCCAAAGAATACGCTCATGGGACCAATAATAAGAACAGAGTAGAGAAAAATATTTCCCATGTTGTTTTTGGACTTTGCCAATAAAGCGGTCATTGAACCAAAGTGTAGTGCTAGGTATAGGGTTTGAGTCTCAATATAAGGCATTGCACTCTTTGTAATTAAAATAAATAGGGCCGGCAGAGCAATACATAATAGTATTTTTTGCCTCCTCCTCTCCAATGGATTGTGATGTAGCAAATTAAATATTACAAAAAAATCTATTAGGTAAAACAAAATTGAGCCCAAATAAGATGTGAGTACAAAATCAACCCCCTTCTCATTGGAGATGATCTGTCCAAATTGAAATGCCATGGCTACAAAAAACGTTCCAAAGTAAAATAACATCGCCAAAGCCTTTCGCTCAGGCACCAATTCGCTGTTTTTTAAAACGGTAAGGCTACTCGTAAATAGGTAGTTATTCAAACGAAGTGCTTTTAAGACGATGAACGCTGCGATCATTTTGGCCAATATCAAGGTTTCCCAAGCATTCATTGTTAGCCATCTCTCGATCACTCTCATCTCATGATCTAGAAGAAAATGAAAAAAAGAAACAGTGCTTACCAAGGCCAGGTATGTGAATAAAAAAAGAAAGCAAAATCCACTGTAATAAACAAGTGTTTTTCTGGCAGAACTAGAGAAGAGAAAGTTGGACAATATGCTTGTCACAGAACCTTCTTTTTAGGACTTAACCACTCAATTTGAAGCTCAGGAGAGGGATAGATTTTTAAATAGTTCTTATACATCAAGTTGTTTTTTACCAACTGATCAATCTTCTTCAAAAGCTTAAAATATGAATTCCATGACTCTGGACTTGATTTTAAAACCTTGTCCATTTTTTTTGTTATTTCGTATTGCTGTTGAAAGCTGAAACCTTTCTTGTAAGCAACATCCCCGTATGCTTTTAAGATCTTCAACAGTGCAGCTTTATTATATTCAGCTTTAGCAAAGTTTGATCCAATAATAGAAGTGTCTACATCTAGATTACTTTTAAACATATCGCTTTTAAGACGAAAGAAGTCCTCCAGCAAAAGCAAGCTAATCTCAGTCTTACTCAAATCCAGCGCTCTCATAAACGGCAAAGAAAGAACATAAATGCTTTCATTTTTTGTTGAAGGAAGGGCCAGCTTTGCAATATTTGGCGAGTCTACTATTAGGATTTTAAAGTTTTCATTATAATAACCAAACTCTTCCAGAAGTTTTCTAAAACGCTCTCTGATTCCATAGTCAGGTCTTGGAACATCCCACTTTAATTCCTGTGCATTTTTAACAAGCCACATTCGACTTGCGAAACCCCAAAAATCCTCTTTTGATGGATAGTTAAATTTCTCAACTTGTATCTTTTGTTTCTCAACCTTAATCTGTTGAACGATCTTCTTTTTTAACTTTGCATTTTTTTCAAGGCCATCTTTTTTCAAAAGCTTTTGAATATTTGAATAGTCGATCACTTCCTCACGAAGCTCTTCTTGCGTTTTTTTCTGCGCAATCACATTCATAGACATTAATAAAGCTAAAACAAGACAGTAATTCATCTGGCCTGACTCTCCCCCTCTATAAAGTGGTCTGAAAGCCTGCCCCAATAATATAGGTCGGCAAGATCGAGATTGAGTTTGCTATAAAACTTTGGGTACTTTTCTTGAAAGCATTCCGGGCGCCCTTCCCCCAAGAACTTTGAGCGAACATAACCCAAGTCCTCTCCGGCCCTAACAAGCATCCAACCAACAGGAACATTGACTCCATCCTTCTCGATCACATTTAGAGAATGTGAACACTGAATTGCGGTCAGACTAGCACTTGTGTCCGAAGGGCCCTCGTGAATATGTCCCATGAATTCCTGGAAGTATAGTCTGCCGACAGTTTTTTCCTTCCCAATTGCAGGCAAAGAAAAGACCATCGCAAGAATACAAAATTTTATTAAACTTTCCATCTGAATTGAATAGTCTCCCAATTGTGACACTGTGGGCACCTCCAAAAGATCTGGTCGGAATTGAAGCCGCACTGTGAACAATAATGTCTAGTCAAGGAGTTGTGAATAGAGCCAAGGAGGCCTTGCGTCTCTTTTAACGCCTCTTCAACCTTTCCAACCTCTATTAACAATTTAACATATTCAATCTTTAGAACATCACTAGAGGCGCTGTTTTCCCGCATCCAAGCAGATAGTGTGGCAAAAGCCTCGTCTATTCTATTTTTATCTTTCAATAGCCTTACTTGGGATAGGGCCACTGATGGTGAAGACAGAGTTTCTTTGTCTTCCATTCTCAAAAATCTCTCTTTAAGAATATCCAACTTTTCTTTATAGTTCTCATCTTTAGAGTCGTACTCATCTAGAGAGACAAAAATAAAAGACGTATACATTGGATGTTCTTTTATAAGCTCCAGTAGAAGATCCTTAGCATCTTCCATTTGGTCTTGGCTAAGGTAGAGTTTAAGTCTCAGGATTTTTGCGGAAACGGATGGGGCAAATCTAAAAGCATCATCCAAGTCTTCGGAACACTCCTTATACTCACCTCTTTCAAATCTTTTTTTAGCTTTCTCTACAAGAATGTGAGAGATAGTCTCAGACTGATTTTCATGTCCAACTTTAGACAGCATTATCCTGTAGTTATAGGCCTGATCCCAATCTTCAATATCTTCATAGATTCTACAAAGTGCCAGGATAACCTCAAATTGGTCTCTATTAATTCGAAGAACATCTTTATAGGTCTCGATCGCCTTATCAACAAAGCCGCCCTTGTCAAAGTCAACAGCCAACTCTTTCAAGGCCCTTAGACGAGTCGCTTCGTTAATATTCTCTCTAGCAATCAATGACCTATGGATACTGATTGCCTTTTCGATTTCACCATTGCTTCGAAAAAGTCCGCCTAATGCAAAATAGGTTTCCATTGTTTCTCTGTTTAAATCAACGGCATTAAGAAATTCTTTAATGGCCAAATCTTTATGTCCAGAAATCAGGTATTGAGTTGCATTTAAGAATATTTTTGATTGGGCCTCAAAGATGCTGTCCCTATACTTCTTTGATAGTTTGACCCCACTCTCTCTTTCGATGATGTAATGATAAATGAACACCAACGTAATAATGATGGCTATAACTGCCAGCAGGTTCTCTTTTAAAAATGTAAGTAAAAAAACTGTATCCAAATTACACCTGAGGTTTGTAAAGCAGCAACGGAATCAATTCCGTGCGTGCTTTGAAATTTAAATTTTCCACAGACTCTTCAAGTCCGCGCACGATATCGAAGAACGAAACATCTTTTTTAAGCTTTATAAACTTTAGATCAAAACTCTCCTCAAGCTGAAGCTCTTTATGAATTCTTCTTCCGGCCTCCCAGAGACCCGCAATCTCATCAACAAGACCTCTATCCATAGCACCTTGGCCAGAGAAGATTTGTCCTTGAGCATAATCCTTTAGGCCTTCAAGACCTCCTTTGATTTTCTCTTCTCTAACTTTGAATATATCCATAATGAATTGGTCATGAACATTGGCAATCATCTCGTTCAATAAACCGCGCTCTTTTGTAGTCATCTTTCTGGCTGCTGAGCCAATGTCCTTATACTGTCCGGCCTTAAC
>Ga0208568_1000660_pt1 | contig 12452 bp, 8 predicted proteins | sample DeeseametaMP2969_FD_184165 | JGI IMG/M metagenome (GOLD analysis project Ga0208568, IMG submission 184165) | Marine microbial communities from the Deep Atlantic Ocean - MP2969 (SPAdes) | ecosystem: Environmental > Aquatic > Marine > Oceanic | place: South of Funchal, North Atlantic Ocean... | reverse complement strand
CATTACAATGAGGGAATGATTATTGACACTCATGTACATATGTATCCAGGCCTTGAATACGGACTGCAAAAGCTTGGAATTGATATTAACACCCAAAAGCTTCCTTTTAAGAAAATAAAATCCATTGGTTTAAAGCATAGACAAAAGTGGAACATGCTTATGCAGGATGCTGCCTCCAACATGCGCAAACTTCCCCAAAGAGCGTTGCCTTTCGTTGAAAAGGCTCATGCCCTTTCCACCATTGGAAACGTCGCAATTTGTTGCTCAAAAGAAGACCTTATTAAGAGCATGGATGAAAACGGCATAGACAGATCAATTGTAATAGCCCACCCTCCACTGATTCCTAACGAGTTTATTTTATCAGAGTGCAACAACAACGACAGGCTTTTACCTGTGGTTAACATTCCTAACACTGTAAAAGACCCGAAGAAGGCCTTAAGAGATTATGTGGATCAAGGAGCTGTTGCCTTAAAAATTCACGCGGCGGCGGATGGAAAACAAAATGAGGACAATCATTACAGACTTTTATTAGAGCAGGCCAATGATCTGAAGCTTCCAGTTATAATTCACACAGGTTGTATTCATATACAACCTGCGTATAAAAATCCTGACATGGGCCATGCCAAACACTTTGAGCCATGGTTTAAAGAGTATCCAAATGTAACGTTTGTTCTGGCACACATGAATTATCACTATCCTGAGACGGCGATTGAGTTTTGTGAAACTTACCCAAATGTATATTGCGATTGTTCATGGCAGCCTGCCGAAATCATAGACGAGGCGCTAAAGAGAATACCAAAGAAAATAATGTTTGGAACTGATTGGCCTTTAATCGGCAGCAATCAAACAACAATGGTTAAAAGAACCGAGAGTTTGCTGATTGACGAGGCCGTAAAGGAGCAGTTTTATAAGCAAACTGCTCAAAAGATTTTTAAACTATAGACACTCAGGAGCTTTGGACAAGTCGATGCTTCCACCTTCAAGCAAGATAGGTTTAAACTTTTCACGTATAAAGTTCAAGTGACACTGCTCAAACACAAACATGAAATCATTGTGCTCCACTTTCTTTCTGTCTCTACAATAGCTCATGATATCATCCGCATTTTCCGATTGCTCACAACAATCTACCGTGTTGCACTGAGCGGCAGCGTGCATTAGACCCATTGAATGCCCAACTTCATGTATCAGTTCACTGACAATCGCTTCATCAGAGAGATATTCAACCCTATTGCCATTGGGAAGCTCAAAAGCGATTTCTCTTGGATGTTCTACTATTGCAAACCTTCCATGCTGTATTCCAAGTCCTTCAAATTGAGCTCCCGTCACCAACAGCATAAGATCCACTTCTTTCATGACCTTTTTTTCAGTATTGGCCTTCATCGCTTTGTAGGCCTCTTTGGTAATTCTTTCAACAACTCTTTTATCATAAGAATAGCTAATCCTTTTTAATCTTTCACGGTCGTTGATCCCTTCGAGAGAGAGTTTTCCAAGTTTGTAATCAAGAAAGTCATAGCTATCAACGTGCTTTACATCGAGTTCAATTTCGCCTGCGGTTGCTATTGAAAACTTTTCCACAAGCTTTGGCGCAATTCTCTCAAGATCCTCTTTGGTTGATGTTGTTCCATAACCGATAAGTGCAACTCTAATGACTGGAACATCTCTTTTTGAGTACCTTGTTGTCTTAGAATCAGAGTAAAGGTCTAATTCCTTTTCAAATAGATCCATTAAGAAGTTGGCATTTGCATTTGTACTTAAAAGGAGTACAGAAAGAATTTGAAGTGTCTTGAGTAGTTTTTTCATGTCTTCATAATAGGCCAAAACATGAAAATCTCGATTCACTTTGAGTATTCTACAGGGGGTGTTAGGATTATGACACTAATTAAGTATATGATTTTACTAGTGGATGTAATCGCCCTCTGATTCAAGGTTAATATTTTTATCAGGCACGTATGTTCGATCAAACTTAGTCTGCGCTTCTTTTATAAAATAATAATGATAAGAAACAATGAGCTGGGCCGCCCTCTGCACGGCCTCATCAGTCATGACTCTGGATACTTCTTTAAGCTCGCTTTCTCGATAGTCCAAAAACTTACTTCCCAGAAACTTTAAAATATAAAAATTAAACTTCTTGTAAATATCCTCCAGATGAACAACTTCCTTTCCAACTTCGGTGGAACTTCCAGTCTCCAATATCGCCAGTAGTTCCTTTTTCCTATAAAGTTCCTTGGATAACTCATTTTTCTGATCGATAATCAATTGGTTTAGCTTGTGAAGGTTAAGAACATTTTGTAAAAGCTGTGCCTTCGCCTTGGTTAACTTGACTGACTTAGCTTCTCCAAGTTCTTTGTAAGCATTCACAAGTAATGCATCAGAGTTTAGATGGGTAAGTATCTTAGTGTTAAAAGGGTTTTCATAAAATGCAGCTACTTTGGACAATTCATTTACACTAAAATTCTTCATCAACTGCTTTTGTATTCCAGAAAAATACTCAACAAGATCAAAAGACTTGTAAAATGATTTATCTCTGGGAGATAGCAAATTATATGGTGTGTATGGATTTGTGGGATCAGGGTTTAGATTCTTTTTTACACTTGCAACAAAGCTACCAAATTCCTGAATACGAGTTTTCTCTAAAACTTCCTTTACGCCCAGATATTTTTGGGTCTCATCTGCAGATACAGAAAAGCAGGCATAGATAGTTGATATAATTAAAAACTTACGCATGCCTGCTTATCGGAATTTTATAAAATTTCTTTATTAGAATTCTACGTGCCCTGGTGTTCTATGGAACGGAATAACATCACGAATATTGCTCATGCCAGTGATATACATGACCGCTCTCTCAAACCCAAGGCCAAAGCCTGAGTGAGGAACAGTTCCGTGTCTTCTAAGATCCAGGAACCAATCATAAAGATCTTCTTCCATGCCCATTTCATTCATTCTCTTAACGAGCTTGTCGTAGTTTTCTTCTCTTTGGGAACCACCAATAATCTCTCCTACACCGGGAACTAGAATATCCATAGCTCTAACAGTTTTTCCATCGTCATTCTGCTTCATATAGAATGCCTTAATATCACGAGGGTAATCTGTTACGATGACTGGCCCCTTAAAGTGCTCATCAGTAAGGAAGCGCTCATGTTCGGTTTGAAGGTCAGCGCCCCACTCTACTTTATACTCAAACTTTTTATTGGACTTTAAAAGAATGTCCACAGCTTCAGTGTAAGTGATTTTCTTGAATGGAGTCTTTGCAACGTTCTCAAGCTTTGCCTTAAGCCCCTTATCAATAAAGCGATTTAGAAATTCCAGCTCTTCAGGGCATTTCTCCATTGCGTAATTGATCATGTACTGGATGTACTCGGCTCCTAAAGCTGCGATATCGTCAAGGTCAGCAAATGCAACCTCGGGCTCAATCATCCAAAACTCAGCAAGGTGTCTTGGAGTATTGGAGTTTTCAGATCTAAAGGTTGGACCAAAAGTATAAATGCTTCCTAGAGCAGTTGCGAAGGCCTCTCCTTCAAGTTGTCCAGTAACACAAAGATAGGCCTGTTTGCCGAAGTAATCTTCACTCCAGTCGATCTCCCCTTTGTCAGTTTTTGGAGGGTTTGCAGGATCTAGAGTAGAAACTCTAAACAACTCTCCGGCACCTTCAGCGTCCATGGCGGTCACAATTGGAGTATTAACGTAAAAGAAACCCTTTTCATCAAAGAACTTGTGGGTGGCAAGTGCCAGGTGGTGACGAATTCTAAATACGGCACCAAAAGTATTCGTTCTTGGTCTTAGATGTGCGATTTCACGCAAGAACTCCATTGAGGTCCCTTTCTTTTGCAATGGGTAATCCTCTCCGACGTTTCCATAAACTTCTACAGATGTTGCGTGAAGCTCAATAGGCTGCTTGCCTTGAGACTCTACGACCTTTCCTGTAATTGCCAGTGATGCTCCAGTTCCACACTTTGAAAACTCTTCATAGTTTGCAAGATCAGCGTCAGCAATTATTTGAAGATCTCCCTGGGAACTACCGTCATTTAGAATAATAAAGTTAAAAGTTTTTGTCTTACGTTGAGAGCGAACCCAACCTTTAACAACAACTTCCTCACCTACAGGTTTTTGAGCGTAAAGCTCCTTTACAGTCCAACGTTTCATTCATTGCTCTCCGTAAATTGATTAACAACTTCTTTTGCCTCTGCCCATGTAAGACGAGGTCCAAACTGAGAAACTATTTTTGAGCTTGCAAGACTTGCAAGGCTTCCAGCATCCGCCATACCGTGTCCATGAGTTAGCGCATAAAGAAACGCGCCTGCAAACATGTCGCCCGCACCGTTGGAGTCAATAGCAGTGGTTTTGTATGGTTCAATATCTATAAATGTTGTTTCGTCCCAAAGAATCGCGCCGTTCTTACCCAAAGTAATGGCAAAACGTTTCGCGTGCTTCTTCATTTCTTCTCTGGCCTTCATCATGTCGTCTGTTTGAGTGAATTCCATTGCTTCCGCTTCATTACAGAAAAGAAGATCAACTCCTCCATCAAGGATTTCGGCCACATTGTCTCTAAAAAACTTAACCATATTCGGATCACTCATTGTGAAAGCAACTTTCACACCATTTTCTCTAGCAATTTTCTTTGCTTTAAGCGCAGCTTTCTGCCCGCTTGGACTGGCAACAAGGTAGCCTTCAATATAAAGCCACTTTGAGTTTTTAATCTCTTCTTCAACCAACTCGTCCTCACCAAAAGTAGCGGTGATTCCAAGATATGTGTTCATTGTTCTCTCCGCGTCAGGAGTAACCATAACCATACATTTTCCAGTTGTGCCCTCTGGAGCTGTTTCCGGAGTGTACTTAGTGTGAACACCGTTTTCTTTAAGATCTCCCAAATAAAACTTTCCAGTTTCATCATTGGAAACTTTGCATGAGTAAAATGAGTTGCCACCGAACTGACTTACTGCAATAACTGTGTTTGCGGCACTTCCACCACAAGCTTTTTTAATCTCGTCATTTTGCATGGTGTGAAGAACTTCTAGAAGTTCATTTTGACGATCTTCCTCAACTAGGGTCATTAGCCCCTTTTCAACGTTATTGTCAGTGAAAAATTCATCATTTACTTTGAATTCCATATCGACCAAAGCGTTGCCGATACCATATACATCGTATTTCATCGAAGCTCCCAATTTTTAAGGTGTTTTTCGCAGTTACAATACCGAATTTACAAGGAAATAGCTAGAGATAATGGCCCTCAAAGAAATGAGGGCCAGGTCATTTTTTTAAAACTTATTGAAACATAGCATCACATACTTCTTGTGGAGTTTTCCACCATGATCTGGCATTTTTATAGCTACGACTTCTCTGGCCGTTAAAGGAAACCCTTATATCATCAGCGTAGCCAACTTTTGAGTCTTCAACAAACTCAACACATTGGTTATAGATTTCATCCTCGCTTTGACCAACAAAGCTGAAATGTTTATCTTCAATCTTTCCGGAAGCCGAAGTGTATCTAAATGAAACAGGTGTGCCAATTTGGTATAGGGCAACTGTTTGAAGCTCCATACAGATACTTTCCTGGCCATTCCAATGACCAAATTGAATATCTCCAAAGTCATACCTTCTGCCATCTGCAGAAACTTTAAACTTTGATGCGTAGTTAATATTGTTCCTATCAGAAAAGTCCAGGCATTGATTGTAGAAATCATCAAGCCCATTAGCAGCAATATAGAAATCATAGCTATCTATCGAGCCTTTAAAATTAATTAAGGCTGGTCTTGGAGGCCTTGGTGGTGTCGGTGGAGATGGTGGTAGTGGTAGCGTTTGTTCAAGCCTTACACACTCTAGTTCTGAGAGGTTATGCTCCATTTCATATTTTTTTTCTGCTCTTTTGCATTGGCGCAGAGAGTCTCTACATGTTTGTTCTTCAAAAACATTTTGTCCCAAAACGCTCCCTTGATACTGAAGTTCCACAAAGCACGTATTTGCTAATGCTGAAAAGCTAGTTAGAAAAGTTGTAGCAAGAATAAGATTTTTCATAATTCTCCTGATTTATAGAAATTAGAAGTTTCAGCTACCACACCACTAGACGCCATGCAAAAGAAAAATAAAAAGGATGTAATATTACTACAATACGGTCCTACATAAATTCATAAGCTTACAAGAACTTGGCAGAATTATCTTACACACACCTGGGCTGAGAACTTAAGAAATGCCTTAAGTTGGTATATTTACTAGATGAAGTTAAAATAGGTTTTATGAAGATATTTATAAATTTTATGCTACTGGTTTCGCTTTTATTGTCATTTAACTCCATTGCAGAAGAGAACTTCTTTTCTGAGCAAGAGTACGAAACCCCAAAAGAGGTAGAAAAGGCTCGGTCTGAGTATCTTAAAAATAAACCAAACACCACCTATTGTGATCAAGTCAAAAAGAGTTTTTCCCATACTCGCGATGAAATTGCAGAATATGCTCAAATGTTTAACAAGAAGGCAACCGAATGCGTGCAAAGTCTAAAGTCAGAACAGTCATTTCAATGCTTAAAGGCTGAGCTTAATTTTTATAAAAACGTAAGAAGCTGCAAAAGAGTTTACGAAACGTCCTTAAGCGGCTCTTCCCCATCAAGTCGCAAGGCCCTGGCAGAGAGTTTTTTTAGCTGTGAGGATGAGGCAAGAGGAGTAAGAAATACAATTTTAGGAAAAGAAGAATGTAAAGGTTATGAACCACTAAGAGACACAAGGAATCACCCCAACCCATTGAGGTTCACAAACATCATAACTAATATATTGGCTCATAATGAAGCTCCCATGGTCTCTGAAGTAAAGCTTAGCACAAAGCTTGATGATAAAAACGAAATTAAAAAGAAGTTCAAAAGCTGTTTTAGACAAGCGTGGTTTGAAACAAAAAAGCACTCTTTCATAAATTCAGATCGATCCGAAAAAAATGACCTATGCTATGACTACAAAGAAGTAGGAACATGTCTTAGTACCTCTACCACAGGTCGTTTTCGATGCGTATACGGTCGCCGCTCAGGGGTTCAGGTGAGCGATCAAATGACCTTTCTAAGTAAAAAGATGGCAAAAGTGCAAAGTGAAGCTAAGGAACTTTTTGGAAAGTGGGTCACCCACTCCAATCTTGAAACATGGAAGCCCAACTACTTTAAACTCTATGACAATTTAGGAAATGAAATCCAGGGTGGCGGAAAGATAGATTACACCCTAGATGTGAATGGGAAGTTCGTTACGTCAAAGACTGAATTTCAAGTGTGGCAGGAACATAACCTAACCTATATCCCAGAGTTAAAAGATGGATACAAACTCGAATGGAGAGACAAAGACAGAGGTCAGATCAAGTGGGCCAAACTTGGGGAGAATGTGCAGTCTCAATTAAGGAAGGTCTATGAGGACTCCTCGAGACTTGAAAAAAAATGGAGATACCACTATTCGGCCAACACAGACACTCTAACTCTTTCAGCAAGTATTGGTGGGGAAAATGTTCTTACCGTCCAATTAAAGAAAAAAGAAAATACAGGATCACAAGTAGTCTATGACTCAGAAGTTTCAACGCCTGCTGTTTCTGATGAAAATGGAGGGGTAGAGGTAATACAACACAAGAAGGTAATGGAAACTAAGAAAGTAATAGTGAATGAACAAGTGGCAAAAAGTGAGATTAACAACGAAGAGTCACATTCAACCATGCCAGAGACCGAGGGAGCGGAGGATGCACTTCTTGACCACAGGCTCAAAACTATGACTGCTCACGAGAAAACAGTTCTAATGCTGGAATCTAACTGTGGTGAAGGAGAGAAAAACAACAACCTCAACTACTTTAAGATCAAGAAAGATCAAATTTTTACAAATTTATATAGAGACTTAGTCGATTTAAAGTGTGGGGCAACAGAGAACTCTGGTTGCAATGATCCCCAAGTCTTCCAGAAAATGGTTAATTTCCGAAAAACCTACGAGGGCCTTGCACAGGAAGTAAAACAGTGGCAACGTCTTGGTTATGTAAGAAATCCTGAAATGTGCTCACAGCTATATTTAAAGTAAATTTTATAGCATACTCCTCACCTAGCTGTCTTTTGAACTGCCCAGGGTGAGTTTTTCTCATTAAATGTAAACGTCATACACCGTGCTCTTTTTTCCAAAGGAAATCTCTGGCGTCTCTATCAATGGAGATGCCTTAGAAGAGCGCTTTATCACCAATCTTTTATTGGTTTCCCTTAGAGCGGACCCTACTTGAACAATATCAGAGTCAACTTGAACAACTTCTCGGAATATCCGCATCTCTTTTCTTGGAGCAGCCTTTTCATTTTTTTGTTCATACATTGGATCGTAGTACGCCACATCAAAGTCCGCTCTTCCTGAGATCAAATCTAGAGCACCTCTTGGGATAAATTCAAACCGAGCATCAAACTCAACAAACTTTAAAGCATTCAATATTAGTGCCTGAACAATAGGATTTCTTTCACATGCGAGCACATCGCAGCCCATAGCTAAAATAAGCATTGAGTCTTTTAAAGTGCCTGCCGTAGCATCGAGAACTTTTGGTCTTGGCCTACCTTTTTTTATCCCCAATGCCTTCGCAAGTGGCTGGGAGTAGACAGAGTTTTTATTGAAAAATCGCTGATGGTATTTAAGTTGAGACTCTAGTTCAAAAGAAACTGGACCGGAGGTTTTGCTTTGCAAAAAAAGACGATGATCTGAGTCATATTCAAATTGTTCATCTCTCTCCAAGTGAGGCTCCAACAGGGCGGCTTCGGCCGGAAGGGCCTGCTTAAAAGCAATAAAGTCTATTTCTTGTTCTTTGTTAAAAAATCTCATAAATCCGAGTCACATTAGCATATTTTTGCGCTATATACTAAGGTTGAAATAACACATTTTCATTTAAAAGGTACGTATATATGAGCTCTGTTAATCCTCGCGAACAATATCCCTTCTATGTCGGTATAAACAAAGAAGAGGAAAACCAAATGCTAAACACCTTAGGCCTTGATTCCGTAAAGGAGCTTTTTGAGCATATCGGAAAAGAGCATTTGATGAATGGACTTGACTTGCCCTCTCACAAGTCTGGAGAAGAGCTAAAAGATCACATAAAAGAGATTGCTTCTAAAAATAAAAAAGCAGTCAATTTCATTGGCGATGGGCTTCAAGAGATCTCAGTGCCTTCCATCGTCCCTATGGTTTGCTCAATAAGAGGCCTTACCACCGCCTATACTCCGTATCAGCCTGAAAGAAGCCAAGGAACCCTTCAAAGTTTATGGATTTACCAATCGGTAATTAGTGAGATCACTGGCTTTGAGGCAATCAACGCCTCTCTTTATGAGAGATCTACTTGTTTACATGAGGCCTTTAACTGTGCTCTTAGAATGTCTAGAGGAAAAGACACTGTGATCGTTGCTGAAAATATCTTTCCTGGTGATAAAGAAGTAATAGATACCTTGATTAAAGAGACTGCTTTAAAAGTAGTTTATGCTCCGATTGATAAAAGTACCTCTCGAGTGGACTTAAAGAAACTTGAAGCCCTAATTCAAGAAACTCCGACAGTTGCAGCGATAGCTTTCTCCCAAATAAATAGTTTTGGCCAAATAGAAGAGTTTGATGCCCTAACAGACCTTGCCCACAGCAATTCAATACTTGCAATCGGCATTGTGGACCCAATCGCACTTGCAAATGACGGCCTGAAAGAGCCTGCAGCTTGGGGTGCGAACAAAGAAGGCGCTGACATCATGGTCGGCGAAGGTCAACACTTGGCACTCGCCCCTAACTTCGGCGGACCAGGTCTTGGGATATTTGGTGTTAGAAATAATGACAGGGTCAAGAATGGTCTACGAGCTAGTGCTGGTAGATTTATTGGGAAGACCGTAGATGAGTTTGGCCAGACTTGCAAAAGCATCATTCTTTCTACCCGAGAGCAACATATTAGAAGAGAGAAGGCCACTTCAAACATCTGTTCCAATCAATCCTTCATCGCCACAGCGGCGGGAGCATCCGTTTTGGCACTTGGAGACAAGGGCTTAAATGAAATATTTAATAAAGCTCATGCAAATGCGAGACTGGCAGCTCAGGAACTCACAAAGTTTGAAGGTGTGAGTCTAAAATTTGAAAATGAATTTTATAATGAAATCACCTTGAAGCTAGATATGGATGTTGACGAGCTAATAAAAACAGCAGCTCAAGAAGGGATTCACATTGGCACAAACATTAGCAATAGATGTGGGATTGATGAAAACCTCCTGCTAATTAGTTTCAGTGACAAGAGAACAGAGCAAGACCTGTCAAAGCTTACAAGGTTCTTTAAAGAAAGGCTAAAGAGAAAGAGTATCTCGAGCACAATGGCACAACTTAAGCCATACCAAAAAAGAATAAACAAAGCCTCTATTCCAAGTTTTGAAACAACAGAGTTATATGAATACTATCAAAAGTTAGGCAAACAAAACCTTTCTCCAGACGAAGGATTGTATCCTCTAGGTTCATGCACCATGAAATACAACCCTGAGGTAAACGACTGGGCAGCTGGACTAGAAGGCTTTACTCAAACACATCCTCAGGCCCCAGAGTCTGATGTACAAGGTAACCTTGAAATACTATTCAACATTCAAGAGTGGTTTAAGAAAATAACTGGACTTCCGGGTGTAACAACCCAACCTGTGGCCGGTGCACAAGGAGAACTTGTAGGCCTTAAGATGTTTCAGGCATACCACCGTGACAATGGTGAAGCTGAAAAAAGAAATATTGTAATCATTCCTAGATCCGCTCACGGCACTAATCCTGCGACAGCAACTATGGCAGGATACGAAACTAAAAAAGTTAAAGGCGAAGTTTTTGGTATCGTTGGCCTTGACGCCCTCCCTACAGGAGAGATGGATTTTGAAAAGTTAAAAGAGTCAATTGAGCTTTACGGTGATCGTCTGGCCGGTGTTATGGTTACCAACCCAAACACCGCAGGCATCTTTGAAACAAAATTTAAAGAAATGAGCGATCTTGTTCATAAGGCCGGCGGGCTTGTATATATGGACGGTGCAAACATGAATGCAATCGCAGGTTGGATAGACCTAAACACCTTGGGTGTGGACGCTGTTCATAATAACCTTCACAAGACCTGGTCAATCCCACATGGAGGAGGCGGCCCAGGGGATGCGATTGTTGCAGTGAGCGACAAGCTTGTCGACTACATGCCGGGCATTCAAGTTAAAAATGAAGATGGAGTCTTCTCAACTTTTAAACCAAATAAAAGTATTGGCTCATTCCACCGCCACCACGGTAACTTTGCCCACAAGGTGAGGGCCTACACATACTTGGCCGCTTTGGGAGCAGAAGGTATTAGAAGAATGAGTGCGATTGCAACTTTAAGTGCCAGATACCTCTACAAAGATTTAAAGACTGTCTACCCTATTCTGCCAGCAGGATCGGAGAACTCTCCAAGAATGCATGAGTTCATACTTACCCTCTCGCCAGAGATGTTTGAGAAGATTGAAAAAGCGGGAACTCCAAAAGCTTTGGCGATTGCCAAGGTCGGAAAGCTATTCCTAGACTTTGGATTTCACGCACCAACAGTTGCATTTCCAGAACAATACGGATTGATGATAGAGCCCACTGAGTCTTACACGAAATCAGAGCTTGATCAGTTCTCCAATGTAGTAAAGTCAATCCACAAGATGATTCATGAGTACCCTCAGGTACTTACGACTGCTCCACACTTTACCCCAGTAGGTAAGGTTGATGAAGTGACTGCAAACAAACGCCCTATACTCACAGAGCAATTAGGCAGCGAACTCCCAATGGTTGCAGTTGACAAGATTGCACCCGAGGAGCTTCGAAACATGTCCTTCGATGAACTTCAGGGAAAGATCTTGAATGCACATGAAGCAAAGTTAGCAAACAACTAGTCCTCTAAGGCCTCAACTTTGTTGAGGCCTTTTTTATTAGAAGACCAAGGCCCCATAAGACAGAGATAATGTGAAGTTGATTCTCTTCTCCAGGCTCTCATCCTCCTCAATAACTTGAGCATCAAGTGAGGAGTCATTGACCAGAAAAAATTCATCCCAATATACAACGAACATGTTTGCCTCGATGAATGAGATATTGTCTTCAAGAAACTTTTTAACACCGGTTACAATGCCAACGTTTTTTAAAAGAAGTTTGTTTCTCTTTTCAATTCCGGCCTCATTCTTAGAGAAGTTTTTATATTGAATATGATTAAGAGTTAATGCCGGACCGATGCCTAGATAGTAGTTTTTCCATTCTTCAGGCCGATAGTAAAATGGCAGGCTGTAATAGTTTGTTCTTATAAAAGCATCGCCGCGTATTTCTTCCTCGTTAATTTCAATGCGTGTAGAATCCCGAAAAGGAGCAAAGGCCACAGTGGCATTTAGGCCAATTAGTGTTTGGGAACCTAATGTATAATGAACGTGTCCACCAACCAATAGGGATAAAAAATCTCCGCCTTTTTGAGGGCGGTTCCCAGCGATGTCCTGCAAGATA
>Ga0208568_1000653_pt1 | contig 12520 bp, 12 predicted proteins | sample DeeseametaMP2969_FD_184165 | JGI IMG/M metagenome (GOLD analysis project Ga0208568, IMG submission 184165) | Marine microbial communities from the Deep Atlantic Ocean - MP2969 (SPAdes) | ecosystem: Environmental > Aquatic > Marine > Oceanic | place: South of Funchal, North Atlantic Ocean... | reverse complement strand
TTGGAAAGTTTAGAAGAGTTATTCTTAACTGGGTGCCCACAGATGCCAGCACTATAATGCTACTGCCTAGCTCATCCCATAAGAGTAAGTGGTGGAAGGCTTCAAGCCTTGCTAGAAACAATGGAAGGAAGTGGTTAAGGATTCACGGAACTGGGAGGAAAAATACCAATCCCCTCAGCAGTTACTATCCACATATGCCTACCTCTGGATGCGTTTCAGTAAGAGAGGGAAAATACAATAGCATCAATTATAAAGACCAAAGAGTAGTCCTGGATGCTTTAATGAATGCGATGAAGCTAGGTCCTGTCTATTCGAATGAAACAAAGATTAAAGGGCTTCTATACGTGATTGAACTAGATGAGAAAAAAGAAAGAGTCTCGGAAGAGACTCTTAAAGAGTATGGCATTTTTTAATTACATACCATCAACTAGTTCTTTAATTATTGTTCCAACTCCATAAGGAACTGAAAAAGGTCTTTGGGGTGTGCTGCCTCTGGAGTGGTCATACCCCAATTTATGTGTCCACTCATGCACTACATTGGCCGCCACTTGTCCCAAAGAGTAAGTATTGAAGAATTTAGAATTTACCCAGATTCTTGTGGTGTCAGGGTATGTATATCCTACGGTCGAATTGTTTCTATAATAAAGTGTAATGTCTAAATCCATTTCTTCATCAACTTCAGGAAAAAGTGTTTCGGCTCCCTCCATTATCGAATTATAGATCTCCTCATTACTCATACCATTGTTGTCTACAAAAGTTGTTTGTCCTTCAAAAGTATGATTTAGAACTCTTTCTCTAAATATTTTTGAGTTTAAAACTATCTTTGCCCTTTCAAGTGCATCCTTCATCTTATCCTCTTGCTCAAAGTTGAAATCTTTGAGGACAACCGAAAAGACTAGGTTCGCTCCGGGTTCAACTTCCGGAATTTTACACTCCCTTGGCATAGAGGGTGGATCATTGTTTTGGTCATTATCTGTAATTAACTCTTCGTACTCTCTCATTGCTTGTTCATAGTTTAAAGAACATGCTGTAACTTGATCAGATGGCGCAGGGTCCTGACAGGCCGAAAAAATTAGGGATGTAAGCAATGGTAAAATCAATTTCTTAGTCATAAGGCGCCCTCCGATAGCGTTGATGCTTGTATTGAGCTTCTCGGGTGTCTAAGTGCTTTACTAGAGGGCAGGAAGCGGATATGGAAAAATATTCCGCCAAAAAGGGCAGGCCTTGTTAGGCCTGCCTCGTAAGATATTAGTTTAGTTGATCTACAAGCTTTCTGATAATTGTTCCTACTCCATATGGAACGGAGTATGGTCTAGCAGAGGTGTAGTAAGACGTGTGTCCGTAGCCAAGCTTGTGAGTCCACTCATGTACCGCGTTGGCTGCAACCTGGCCGTGAGTGTAGCCATTGAAGAACTTGCTGTTGACCCAAATTCTGTTGGTGTTTGGATAAGTGTAACCAACAGTTGAAGTCGCTTGATAGTAAAGTGTGATATCAAGGTCCATCTCGTGATCAATCTCAGGTTGTAGCTTCTCAGCACCTTTCATGATTGTCTCGTAAACCTCTTCATTCGTTTGACCGTTGTTATCTACAAAAGTCCTACGTCCGTTATACGTGTGATTGATCACACGATCCTTAAACTCTTGTGAGTTAAGAACAATTTTTGCTTTTTCTAGAGCCGCTCTCATCTTTGCCTCTTGGGTAGAGCTAAAGTCTCTAAGAACTGCTGTGTAAGTTAACTCCTCACCAGGATTAGCTTGTGGGAGGTCACACTCCACGGGCATTTCAGCTGGATCATTATCAGGGTCATTGTCTTGAATTAGTGCGTAGTAATCATCCATTGCTTTTTGAATGTCACTTACACAGGCCACAGGATCACTGGGATCGCTTGGATCTGGAGCGTTTGTAACAGGTGGTTCTTTACATGCAGAAACTGTAAGCAGAATTGTTAGGATGCCGAATACTTTTTTCATAAAATTACCTTCCTTGGTTGATGAAATTTTCATTCTTGAAAGGTGAAAGTATCCTTGGGTCGGTAGATTGTGCAGTGGGCAAAAAATGCTGAGGACAAATAGTCACTGACAGTGGGGCTTTTGAGTATTTCTGTTTTTATATTTGTGGGAATTCTAAAGATGTGGAGCTGAATGTGAGGTAAGAATTTTTAGATTATTTTTGGGATGCTTGCTTTGTTTAAAGCTAGCTATAGATGGGACTTTTGACGGGTTTGGAGAACCTCTCATCCAGCTCACCAATATATAAAGCAGGCCCTGCGCCAAAAAACTGACCTTAGGACTCGGTTAAGAAATCAGGTATTTAGCAATATTCTGGAGCTTTATAGGTTCGGAATGGCCCCAAAGAAATAGTGCAAAATGTCTCTTTTGGATGAAAATGTCCCTAGTTTTGGAGTTAACTCCTACCTTTGTGAATTAATGAGGCCTTAGCTGATATTAAGTGTTGTCCCCAGCTATTCATGGCTGATTGGCCATGAATAGAGGGGTGGGAGGTGTGTGGGGTCTATTTTAATAAATCACTCTCTTTCAAACAAAATGCCAAATTTATGGCAATTCCTATTCGTAAGGGAGTAACTGAGATAGGCAAAACAATAGGGCAAAGGCTATAAAAAATGTGTAAAACATCATCACTCCTTAAGAGAGATAGTAATGACAAAGTCTTTTTATATTAGAGTCGCTTAAAGAAAGCATTTCTAAAATTTCCAACGCAAGCTCGCTGGCCCGGCCTTGATCTAAACAAAACTTGTCCATGAAGTTTGTTTGCATTTTAAACAGTAGGTCGTCCTCAAAAATTCCATCGTTGATTTCAAGCATAGGTGTGTCCTCCATGACTAAAAGTCTTGTTAATAACGTTTTCGAATTTAAGATTGGGTTAATATGCCCTTATTAAACCAACTAAAATTCCTTTAATTTGAAAATTGCCGCCTTTGACGATTATCGGTTTCATAGAGCTATTTGCAGGATGTAGCTCTATGTTTTTTGACTTTTTGTAGTAACGCTTCACTGTAGCTTCGTTATCGATAACAGCAACAACAGTGTCTCCATTATTAGCTGTATTCTGCTCTTTCACTACTATGAGATCACCATCTAAGATTCCATCTTCAATCATTGACTCGCCTGAAATCGTAAGAGCATAGTGATTGCCCTTCCTGATCATATGCGAAGGCACTTCGATAAATTCGTTTCCTTCCATGGCCTCTATCGGATTACCTGCTGCAACTTTTCCATGCAGAGGAATCTCAACTATGTTGTCATTAGAGGACTCAACTTTAGGTTCAATCGGTCTTAGGCCCCTGACAGAGTTTGGATCATTCTCAATGTATCCACCATTTTTAAGGTATCGTATATAGTCCTGAACTGAGCCAAGCGACTTAAAGCCAAAGTGTTCTTTTATTTCTACTTGAGTAGGGGAGAACTCATTCTCCTCTATGTACTCTTTGATGTAATCAAATACTTGCTTTTGCTTTTTTGTAAGGCTCAAACTCAACTCCTTGAGAGAGGAAATTTTACCGGTTGATTTCCGTATCATTTCCGTAGTAGTGTGTTTTTAATGTATCCGTAATTAATCCGTAGGTCAACCAAAAAAATTCGGTTTTAAATTTTAGGAGTAAAGTGGAGCTTAAAAGAAAAATCATTCACATAGACATGGACTACTTCTATGCTCAGGTTGAAGAGAGAGACAACCCCAAACTCAAAAACCTTCCTGTTGGTATTGGAGGAGGTAAGAGGGGGGTTTTATGCACCTCAAACTATATTGCAAGAAAGTATGGTGTACGTAGTGCTATGCCGACCTTTATGGCCCTTAATAAATGTCCAGAGCTTGTTTTAGTTCGACCAGACTTTAAAAAGTACAAAGAAGCTTCAAAAGAGATATTTAAAATTTTTCATGAGTTTACAGATAAAGTTGAAGGTCTTTCACTTGATGAAGCATACCTTGATGTCACAGATTGCAATCTTCATGGAAATAGTGCAACTCTGATCGCTAAAGAAATAAAAAGTAGAATTTATAGAAAGACAGGACTCACCGCCAGTGCAGGAGTGTCATATAATAAGTTGTTGGCAAAAATATCTTCAGATCTCAATAAGCCTAATGGGCTTTTCACTTTATCTCCACTTGGATGTGATGAAGTAATCAAGTCTCTCTCAGTAAATAAAATCTGGGGTGTTGGTGCTAAAACCTTCGAAAAAATGAAGAGCTTAAACATCTTCACCTTTGGAGACCTTCAAAAGTTTAGTAAATTAGAGTTAGAGGAACATTTCGGAAGCTTTGGGCCGTCCCTGTACCTCTATTGTAGAGGAGTTGATTTTCGTGAAGTCAAAACAGAAAGAGAGAGAAAGAGTCTTAGCGTAGAAACTACTTTTAGAGAAAACATCGACGAGCTCGATCGTCTGGAAGGACATCTTGAAGTAATCTTAGAAGAGATGGCGGGGAGACTAGAGAGACACTCAGATAGGAGCATTAAGACTATATTTGTTAAGCTTAAATACGCAGATTTCACCCAAACGACCATAGAAGAGTCCTTTAAGGTTCTTGAGCCTGATATGTTTAAAAAGCTTTTACAAAAACGGTTTAAAGAAAAACCTGGTCCTTTGAGACTGCTCGGAGCTGGAGTGAAGTTTCATTCAGATGTAAGGTTCAGCCAACAGCTTTTATTGCCCTGCTGCGGCTGAATCATTTACTGAATTTAAATAGCTTCTAGTTTCTCTTCCAATTGCTTGGTTATCATGACCAATTAGCCTTAAGAAGGCGTTATGTCCGATCTCGAAGTTAAAGTCGCTTGCAACTGGTATGTAGAATTCAAATTCTTTTTCGCCAACCTGGCTCATTTGGTCGAATGTTAAATTAAACTCTTTTAAGTTTTCTGCAGAACTTAATTTATAATCTGAAAGGATTACATTCACTGAGGTCTTAGCCAAGTCTTCAATTTCATATTGGAGAAGCAAGTTAACCTTAATCTTAGTTCTGTCATTTTCATTCAGTAGATAAGTTATCTTAGAAACTCTGTGAAAATTTTGAGCAATCAATTCATTTGAAATGTCTTGAGCTGGGTGGACCGCAAACATTTGGGCACTCCCTTCTGTATGAAAAATGGGCTCCTCAAGCTGTGGACTGTTCGCTAGATAGGTGTATTTTACACCTTTTGCACTTAAACCTCCGGCAAGCCTAACAAGCAAATTCTGTGCTAATCCAATATGCTTGGTGTTATCAAATAATTCTAGGATTTGGTTGGCATTTTCAACTCGATCACCATTCTCTTGTAGTGATGTGATTAAAGTTGTGAGCTCTTTAGCACTGTGATAATAGGACTCGCAGGCATATTTGTTAAAAGGGTAGAGACCTTTTAAGTGACCAGCAATCCCTTCAAAATTGTCGTACTTTTCCTCGATCGAGTCCGTAATACCATAGTGATACAACATTTCTGAACATTGTTTAAAAAATCGTGAGTTGCTTGCCACTGTGGTGGAGCGCAGCCTTTTGTATCCTCTCCATATGTTCTTATACTTAGGGGAAAAAATATTCTTAGCGTCCTCTCCAAACATCATCTTTGAAATCTCTGCTGTGACCTGCTCCTCTGTGGCATTAAAAATATTCTCTATCTGGGGTTGAGAAAAGAAGACTTGATTATAGAGGGTGAATGGTTCTCTATTTAAATTCAAACTTGAAATTTTATCAATGTCTTCATCTTTAACATATCCATTGAGACCAATAATTAGTGATTCAAGCGCTTTGTCTTTATCAATATTGTTGGCGTAAGTGTTTGAGTACTTGCAGCCAAAATTTAAAGTAGAACCTTCAAGGCCAGTTTCTCTTCTGTTTATGTTGAAGTTAATTGTACATTCCTGGTTGTGCTTCTTCTTTAACACTCTAAAAGGACCAAGACTAAAGTTGAATTTGGAGTACAAATACTCTGATTGCAGTCTTTCTGCTTTTAAGTAGAAGTCATCGTGCGAGATTCGATCTTCTACATCCTTGTAATTTCTACTCTCGTATTTAAATATTCCTGGTAGCTTTATTTGGAGTCTAGTTTCTTCACCGTTTCCATTTCTATAGATTGGCGGCTCATTCTCAATAGCATCATCATTAGGAGCTGTGACTAGCGCACTTTCAAGGTCTTTAAAGCTGGGCTTGTACATTTGCTTAACAAGGTGTCGGAAAAAATCAGTACCGGCCGCTTTAGAAATATCTACCTTAAATTTTTGGATCAGACTTTCTTGATAAAAATTTTGGGTGGCGAATCGGCCAAAGTTTAACTTGATAATACCAATCTTTGGTCTCAAGTTGAAAATCTCCGTAGAGTTTCCGGAGATCTGAGTATCCTCAATCTCAACATCTACAAAGTTATTGGGTAGCTTTTGAAATCGCACACTTCTAAATGTTCTCTTGTATAGAAAGCTATTTGGCTTAAAGAACTCAAAGACATTGAACTCAATACCAAGTGGTCTCCAGCCAAAGAATGTTACATGCTCAACAACATCACCTTTTTGTATTGTATTGTTGTCAGCCCTGAAGATCTCCGGGTTTAAGGGAAGCCCCAATAAACTATGAATTTTAAGAGGGGATAATGGATCCTCACCGTATAGTTTATTTTTCTCACTGTCAGCAAAGTAATTTAAGATGCTGGACAATAGGCTGGAAATCTTATTAACTGTTCTTAAGTAAAGAGAAGATTGTTTATCTCGACTACCAGAGCAGTGTGCTTTTATAAAAGCTTTTCCCTCATCGACAGAGTCATCTAAAATTTGGTGAAAGAAGTCACACTTTTTGTTGTTAATTGAAGGGACATGGTTGGACATGTGGACAAGTCGTGTTCCCAGTTGCCCATAAGTGAAGAGAGGACCAGCGTTTGCTTTGGCCTCAAAATCAATTTGAAATTCATTAGCAACTTTGTAAGATGCAAAATCATATGGTGAGAGTTTTTCACCAGCAGGTCTAGGTAGGTGCTCGCGAACCGAGCGAGAAAACCTTGAGTTAACATCAAAGTAAGGGTTTAGTTCAAGCTCAACTTCCGGGCTTAATTTTTCAAACAAGTCATCTTTGCGGTAAAGAACTTTTACGAGTTCCCCGTTTAGGGCATCAGTTAATGATTCATTCCATACATTCTTTTTATAACGACCCAGGACAAGCTCTTGGGCTTGAGTGTGCATTGGGCATACAAGAATAATCAATAGGGTACAAGTAAATCGGCTTAAGGTATTCATGCGGGGCACAATACACCTCAAGGCACTGAATTCCTTAAAAACTTAATCTATATGAAAAGATTACAGTTAAAAGAGGGTTTTTATCCTAGAGATGTCCCCTTTGAAGCTTTCTGGCAGCTCTTCTGGAAAGCTATTAACACTTTTTTCGATGATTTCAAGTTCGTCAATCTTTAAGGATTCTTCCAGTCCCAGAGCGTATGAATTTAGCTTTTCATAGTCTTTAGACTGTTCTTTTCCATCAAGGTATTCATGTAGCTCATAAACTAGTTCGCTAATTTCTTCTTTTATTTGATCCATTGAGGCCTTAATAATCCTTCTTTTCTGCCAAGTGTAGTAAAGAAAGCCAAAGAAGCTCAGCACACCAATATCGATAAGAATTGAGTAGAAGTTGTCCAAAGTTTACACCCCAAAAAACGCCGTTACCGACGGGTTGATAAAAAGTGGCATGGGAGCAATTATAGATAGCCACATAAAACTGGCCCTTAATGCCGGATGAGCTGATTTTAAAACTTTTTTATCAAGAGCAACAGCAAAGTATTGAATAATAAAAAAAGAAGTCATTAATCCAAAGTAGTTTTGCCCTGTACTCATATAATAAGGCAAAGCGGCTATTACTTCATGAAATATTCCAGAAAGAGTAAAGGCCCAAAGAAACCTTCTTTTTTCATTGGTAGGTGAGGCCTTTTTGCTAAGTGTGGCAAGCCAATCACTAACCCATAAATTCCATCTTCTTCCCCAGAACTCACTGATACTTCTAGATAAGTAGGGGTGATTGTGAATATCGGAAGGAATCTCGCGAGTGAGAAGGAAAAGGCATTGAGCACTTATTCCCAAGAGGTTTGTGAAAATATAAATATAAGGGCTAAATAACCATGCTTTGATGAAGGGACCAAAGCTAAAAGTAGTAAAAAGGTATTGATAAAATTCTATTCCAAAAATGGCACATGCTGAGATGAAAATAAATCTCTTCCAAATTCTTAGTATCCCTTCTGTATTTTTCTTAAGATTTCTTCTTTCTGATTTGGGCGCAAATTGAGGTGATTGGAATAAAAACCTCCAATTAAAATGTCCTTCAGCCAACAGGGCAGCACTCTTCATTGCGAAGAAAGCAGTAAAGAACACAAATATGGCCGTTAGCTGATAATTCATAAATACTCTTTATTTTAGACCAAGCTTATTCTAACAGTATTTTTTAAAGATTTAAAAGTTCAACTCTTCTTTAAAATTCGACTAAAAGTGACCGATAAAGGGGTAAGGACGCGAACAAGCGAGGTGAGAAGATGTATTACGCCAGAGGAATGAGAGATTTATTGCGAACACACCAGTTAAGTGTCGAATTTTACGATGAAATGGACACCTTTCAAATACAATTTATTGAAATGTGCTTTAAGCAAAGCATAGATGAAAAGATGGGACTAATGAGCGAAGTTGAGCACTATAACTATCAACTCTTTGAAGAGTTTAAGAGAAGAGAGTTTGAGCAAAGGTATGGACTAGTGGAAGAGCTCTATAAGGCAGCCTAGTCTTCAAACGGTACTTTTAGCTTCTCTTTAAAAAAGTTCATTGTATGATCAACACCAACTAGATCGCCTGGTTCCATGGTGTTCCATACATTTACTCCTTCAATCTTTTCAGAAGTGAATATAAGGTGGTTTATTTTCCTTCCCGGAGCAGTAGGTGATTCGCATATGTTAGAGAAATGTGGGCAGTCATCCCGTTCAGGACATTTGGTTTTATGGGTACAGTACTTTAGAGGCTGCCCCCCTTGAAAACCTAAAAAAACACGTCCATTAGTTAAAAGAAAACTAATGTAATTCTCATTAGGCTTTGGCCTCTCTCTATTTATTAAGGGGCCAGTAATAAAAACAATTTTTCTTAATGCATTCTCAATATTAATTTTTAATAAATCAATTGGGATATCTGTAGTGTCTAGTGAGTGATTTTTTTGAATTTCTGTTAGGAGAATGAAGAAAATTAATTCACTATCCGTATTTCCAAGAATAAATTTTCTGAGTCCTGGAGATATTAAATCAAGTAGATCCCCACGGTGGCGCTCCAGGTTATTTAGATTTCCATTGTGGGCAAAAATCCAGTTCCCGTATTGGAAAGGGTGGGAGTTTAAAATTGTATGCTCGCCTTGGGTTGCCTTTCGAATATGTGCCATCACTGTATGAGATGAAACAACTCCTGAAACTCTTTTAAATAGTTGATCATTAAGGGCCGTGTCCGAGGACTTTACCAGGTGTGGGACCCTTTCGAGGTAATAGGCAATACCCCAACCGTCAGGGTGTCTCTGACTTTGGTCGTGCAATGCATTTTCAGCATGCAACAAACTTGAGTGAACCTGACTATTAATAACTGAACGAAAACCAAACAATCTACACATAAGTTTATCTTATTCTCAAAGGGGGTAAAAACAAACCTTCTTATGATTTTTTGCCTAAATCACATGGCTCCTTATAATGAAGAGGGAAGAGAATTATATGAAATTATTAGTTTTTTTAATTTTAACGCTATTTGGAGTTGTAGGTTTTTGGAAATCTCAAGGCTTTGACCTAGGCAAAAGTGACTCCAGCACACTTAACCTTACAATTAATAATCAGATTAAGTCGTTTGACCCCGCCATTGCTTTTAACGATGACTCGCTTAGAGTGGTAGGTCAGTCGCTTGAGACTTTGTACCAATACCACTATTTGAAAAGACCTTATGAGGTGATCCCGGCACTTGCTGATGGAATGCCCAGAGTTTCAAAAGATGGCAAAACATATACTATAAAAATCAAAAAAGGCATTCGTTATAAAAGCTCCTTAAAAGAGCTTCAAAACAGAACTGTAAAGGCTCAGGATTTTATTAACCAGATTAAAAGGCTTGCTTTTGCTCCATTAAGCAGTACGGGAGCATGGCTTTTTAAAGGAAAGTTAAAAGGGTTTGATGAGTTTGGTGAAGTCGTTGGGAACGACTATTTAAAAATGCTCTCCACTTCGATGGAAGGTGCACAAGTCTTGGATGACTATACTTTTAGGTTGGTTTTAAATAGGGCCGAGCCAAACATGCTGTATTTCTTAAGCATGATCTTTACAACACCCGTACCAGTAGAGCTGATACATAAATACAAAAACGACCTTTCGAATGTACTAGTTGGAACAGGAGCTTTCTATTTGAAAGAGTCCAGTGAGGACTTATTGGTTTTTGAGAAAAATGAAAACTTTCGCGAAGAGTATTACCCGTCCTCTGGGGATCGTTATGCCAATACTCAGTCCTTACTTAAGTCTTCCTTGGAGAGATTGCCTTTTTTAAATCGAGTTGTATTTCACGTGATGAGCGATGATGAAAAAAAGTGGGAGGCCTTCCTTAATGGAGAACTCGATATTCTTGGCGTTCCAAAGAAGTTTTTGGCCACAATCACAGAACCTAGATCTTCACTAAAGCGAGAAATGGATCGCAAGGGGATAAAAATAAAACACTTCTCCAGTATTTCATCTCGATGGCTAGGCTTTAACATGCAAGATCCACTCATTGGCAAAAACCTAAATCTACGAAAAGCAATCGCCCATTGTATTGACTTTGAAAAGTATCTTACCATCATGTCAAATAATACCAACCTGAAGGCCAACTCAATTTATAACCCAAGTATTCCTGGTTATAATCCAAGCAACCAGCTTAGCTACCAATATAATCTAGAGAAGGCCAAAGAGTATTTAGAGCTTGCAGGCTTTAGGCCTGGAGAGTTAACCATTACATATACAACGAGAGGTAAGCAGGATATTCATTTTATTGAGGCCGAGTTCATAAAGTCTCAACTTGGAAAAATAGGAATAAACGTCAAAGTAGAGACGCTTTCATTTTCAGAGTTTTTGAAAAAGGGAAGGGCCGGAAAACTACAATTCTTTACCGATAATTGGATCTACGACTATCCTGATGCAGAAAATATTATACAACTTCTCATTGGAGCGAACTCGCCTGGAGTAAATAAAAGTGCCTATAGACATCCTGTTATTGAATCTTTGTACGCTGAGCTGGCAAAAACTTCAGTTAAGGAAAAGCGCTTTGAGCTAATGGAAAAGGTTGAAAAACAGGTGGACCTAGACCTTCCTTGGGTGATGCTAATGTTTGAAAGTTCATACATTCTGCACCACTCCAGCATTAAAAACTTTAGAAGATCGTACTTTATAAGAAATCACTTAAAGTATCTTAAGAAAGAATAATCCAATGTAAGGCTTAGAGAAAAACAATGTGAGTCCAACTATTATGGTTGTTAGCATTAGACCCAATAAAGGAGTTGAAATGCTTAGATTTCTTATTGTTTTATTTTTGGCCAGCGGTTTTGCTTTTGGAAAAGACAAGATAAAGCTTGTGCCGGTGGAGGCCGTTGATGCCAGAACAGAAGGCAAAAGCATAACTTTAAGCATCGCAGGTTATTTGCCAAATGGTTGTTATTCAAAACCGTATGTAAACTTTAAAAAATCTAAGGATGGTTTTTCCTTTGAGGTAAGAGTTCTCTCCTATTTCAAAACGGATGTGATGTGCACCCAAGCAATAAAACCCTTTTGCATGTCCGTAAATTTGGGGGAAGTTGAAAATGGAAGTTACGACATTGTCATTCAACCTAAGACAAGATGGGAGCAAGTACTAACAGTATTTGTTGATTACAACGAATCCAAGATAGAGAACATGTCTTCTCTTGTTTTTGACAACAAGAATGATCGCTTTTTCTGTTCTCCATCGTCGAGGTCATCAAATATGTAGCGGGAGATGGCCTTTAGTCTTCTAATCTTTTTCAGTTCTTCCATGTCAAGTTTATCGATTCGCTCGAAGTAGCTTCGGTAGTATCGTTTTATTTCCTGCGCTCTTAACTCTTGATTGTCCAGCATACCGCTTCGATACAGTCTGGCAAGCCAGGGAGTTTTTAATGCCCCTCGAGCAATCATAACAGAGTGACACTTGGTGTATTCAAAGTATCTTTTTATGTCCTCAACTGTCCAAATATCACCGTTACCAACAATTGGCGTTTTTACTGTCTCGACAGCGGTCTTAACATACTCCCATTTGGCGACCCCTTTATACATTTCATCCCGGGTCCTTGCATGGATTGTGATGGCATCAACACCTTCATCTTCCAGGAGGCGCAGAATGTCTTTAAATAGGGTATCATCCTTATAACCCACTCTGATCTTTGCGGTAAATGTGTGAGGGAAGTGGGATCTAATAGTCTTTATTACTTTTCTTAAGGCCTGCAAGTCGCTTAGGAGAAATGATCCTCCTCGGTGTTTGCAGACCGTCTTAGATGGACATCCTAGATTGAGATCAAGCC
>Ga0208568_1000641_pt1 | contig 12691 bp, 15 predicted proteins | sample DeeseametaMP2969_FD_184165 | JGI IMG/M metagenome (GOLD analysis project Ga0208568, IMG submission 184165) | Marine microbial communities from the Deep Atlantic Ocean - MP2969 (SPAdes) | ecosystem: Environmental > Aquatic > Marine > Oceanic | place: South of Funchal, North Atlantic Ocean... | reverse complement strand
AAGAAATGATTCAAAAGCTAATAGAAGCGTCCATTCGTAATAGAGTTCTCGTAGTCATACTTTTTGTATTGATCGCTCTACTTTCAGTTTTTAGTCTAAAAACAGCAAGAATTGACGCTATTCCTGACATTGGAGAAAACCAACAAATTGTGTTCACTGAATGGCCTGGTCGTTCGCCAAAGGACATTGAAGAACAAGTTACATATCCATTAAGTATCCTGCTGCAAGGTATTCCTGGAGTTAAAAATATTCGAGGAATTTCAGCCTTTGGCTTTTCCACTATTTATGTAATTTTTAAAGATGATGTTGATTTTTATTGGAGTAGATCAAGAGTTCTTGAGAAGCTTTCTACAGCAGGAAGCGAATTACCCTCTGGGGTTGTTCCAAAGATGGGACCAGATGCAACAGGGCTTGGGCAAATCTACTGGTACACCATCGAAAATGAAAAAGATAATAAGAACCCTAAATCATTAGCAGAGCTTCGATCAATTCAGGACTTTTATGTTAGATACCTCCTTCAAGGGGTTGAAGGTGTCAGTGAAGTTGCAAGTGTTGGTGGGTTTGTTAAAGAGTATCAGATTGATGTCGATCCTAGAAAGCTCTTTGCTTACAATATTTACTTTAGTCAGCTTTTAAAATCAATTAAGGAGAGTAATATTGATGTTGGAGCAGAAGTTGTAGAAGATGGAGACAGGGAGTTTATTGTTCGTGGTAAAGGTTTTTTTAAATCTTTAACTGATATTGAAAATGTTGTCTTAGCAATTAAGAATAAGACACCAATTAGAGTAAAAGATGTCGCAACTGTTGGTTTTGGGCCAGGATTTAGGCGTGGAGCCTTAGATAAAAATGGAACAGAAGCTGTCGGTGGTGTCGTCACAATGCGTTTTGGTGAAAACCCGAAACAAGTTATAGATAAGGTTAAAGAAAGGCTTAAAGTTGTAGAAAAAGGTCTGCCTAAAGGTGTAAGAGTCGTACCTTTCTATGATCGAACAGAGTTAATAGAAAACACTATTGGAACTGTATATTCAGCTTTAAGTGAAGAAATTGTGATAACTGTTGTAGTAATCCTTTTATTTCTTCTTCATTTTCAATCTTCGATTTTAGTATCTCTAACTTTGCCCTTTGGTGTTGGTATTAGTTTCATTCTTATGAAGTTAATTGGGATAGACTCAAATGTTATGAGTTTGTCTGGAATGGTAATTGCCATAGGCTCAATGGTTGATATGGGTATTATCATGACAGAGAATATCTATTCACACCTATCCGAAAAGCCAGAAGCCAGTAAGTCAGAAAGAGTTGAAATTATTGTCAGATCAGCCCGTGAAGTGGGGCCAGCGATTTTAACGGCTGTAATGACGACAATTGTGACCTTTTTGCCAGTATTTGGCCTTGAAGGAAGTGAAGGAAAGCTTTTTGGACCTCTTGCATGGGCAAAAACATTAGCAATGTTTGGCTCAGTCGTCGTTGCCATTATTTTAGTCCCAGCATTATCTGTTTTTATGCTTAATGGTAAATTAAAGCCAATTGAAAAAAATAAAGTAAGTTTGTTCATTGTTAAGAGTTATCAACCAGCTCTTAACTGGGTACTAGAAAATAGAAAGAGGTTTTTAATAGCCCCAATGATTCTACTTATCCTAGGAGGGCTTGCTCTTTCTAATCTTGGTAAAGAGTTTATGCCATCTCTCAATGAGGGTGACATTTTATATATGCCTACAACAACTCCTGATATTAGTATGACTAAAGCAAGAGAGCTTTTGGCCTACACTGACAAAGTGCTAAAAGATCATCCTTTAGTTGAATACTCAGTCGGTAAATTAGGTAGAGCAAACTCGGCAATTGATCCTGCTCCAGTGGCTATGTTTGAGACAGTTATTAAGCTTGTTCCAAAAGACCAGTGGCCTGAAGGAAAAACTATCTATGAAATTATGCAGGACTTAGATCAGGCTTTACAAGTTCCAGGTTTAGTTAACTCATGGGATTTTCCAATCCAAACAAGAATTGGAATGATCTCTACAGGGATTAAAACTCAAATTGGTATTAAAATATTTGGTGATGATTTAAGGAAGCTTGAATCACTGGCAAGTAAAGTTGGTAAGGAAGTAGAAAAAGTTAAAGGTGCATATGGTGTTTATGCTGAACAGATTACAGGAAAGCCTTATATAGAGTTTGATATTGATAGAGTTGCGGCCTCTAGGTACGGAATAAATACTGGGACAGTAAATAAAATTCTCCAAACGGCTGTTGGTGGTATGCCCATAGGACAATTTTATGACGGTAGAGAACGCTATCCTATAAGAGTTCGGTATAAGAAAGAGTTAAGAGATCGCGTTGATGATCTAAAAAGAGTGTTGGTTCCAAGTCCTTTAGGGCAACATATTCCCCTGGAGCAATTAGCAGATATTAAGATTGTTACTGGGCCTGCTGCCATACAATCTGAAAACGGACTTTTAAGATCAGTAGTTCTACTTAATGTTCAAGGTAGAGACCTAATAGGCTTTGTAGAAGAGGCAAAAAAGCATATTGAAAAAAATGTAGAACTCCCAAAGGGATACTCTATCGTTTGGGCAGGTCAGTATGAAAATCAAGTCAGAGCAACCAATCGACTAAAGTTGTTAGTACCGATAGCCCTAATTATCAATCTAGTTATTATATTTCTTGGAATCAAAAATTTACGCAATTCAGCCATTATTTTCAGTGCTGTTCCAATTGCAATGGCTGGAGGCCTAATCTTACTTTGGATCGGTGGCTTCAATACCTCTGTTGCTGTATGGGTTGGTTTCATTGCTCTTTTTGGAATTGCCGTTGATGATGGTGTCGTTATGATGACATACCTTCAAGAGGCAATTAAAAATCATAAACCTAAAAATTGGGAAGAATTAAAAGAGTGTGTGTTAGAAGCAGGTTCTCGAAGAATCCGTCCTCTTGTAATGACAACAACTACAACCTGTGTGGCACTAATTCCCGTTATGTGGGCAACTACAACTGGTAGTGAAGTCATGAAGCCGATGGCCATTCCAACTCTTGGAGGGATGTTAGTTGAGCTAATTACACTATTTATTGTCCCTGTAACATTTAGTTATTTTGAACAAAGACGTATAGAACAAGGAGAAAGTCATGCTTAAAAAAATAGTTATTCTCAGTATTCCCTTTATCTTGGCATCGTGTGCCTCTACTAACCATAAATATATGCGTGGGTCAGTTGCAATGAAGCTAGATAATAAAACAGCTCATGTTTGTCTTGGTGATAATGAAGTTCAACCTGGAGATAGAATTCTTTTTTATTACAACGACTGTGAACAAGTTGATCCTGAAATTGGAGGTCTAAAAGGTTTGTGCACTCTTAAGAAGCTAGGAACTGGAGAAGTAACCAAAATCCATAATAGTCACTATTCGACAGTTAGAACAGACGGTTCCTTTAAATTTAAAGAAGGAACTTTAGTTCAAAGAGAGAAACTATAATGAGTGCTTTAGATGAATGTTGTAATTCTGGTTGCAAGGATTGTCCTTGGGGCTACAAAGAAAATAAAAACGATAATTTCAAAAAGGAGAATATTATGTGCCCAAAATGCGAAGGTAAAATTTCAATCAAAAAGTCTATAACTGCATTAACGATCGTCTTTGTTGCAGTTTGGAGCTTAGACTCATTTGCTTCCGGCAATATGGATCATTCTAAGATGGACCATTCAAAAATGGATCATAGCAAAATGAAGCATGGAAAAATGGACAAAATGAGCAAAAAAGGTGGTCGAAAAAGCTTAAGTGAAGGAACTAAAAAGTCAGTTGTTAATGCTCTCGAAGCAAATGAAGAATTGCATAACTCATTTTTTAAATATGATGGGAAGAAAGTAGAAGCTGCTGCAAAAAAACTAAAAAAGGCCATCGACGGTATTGAAGACTCTGAGGTATCAAAACTTCTAAAGTTCTCTAAAGCAAAGCTAGGCCAAATCAAAGCCTCAAATTCAAGAGATGATAATAATCAAAACTATCATTTAGTTTCTATGGCATTGATTCATGTAGTAAACACTTATGACGTTGGAGAAAAGTACAATGCATATTCTTGTCCAATGGTGAAAAAGAAATGGGTCCAAAATAGTAAGAAAATGGCTAAGGTGCATAACCCATATGCTCCGAATATGCCTCACTGTGGCTCTAAGGACACAAATCACTAATTAGGAGGGTTTTATGAATCGAAGATTTATGTTCAAAAGCTTGGCTTTGTTATTCTTTACAGTTTTTGTTTCAATAGACATCTTTGCCAAGAATGATGTTAATAACTTTATTGAAGTGACTGAGAAGAACAAAGTCTGTATGGTCAATAACTTTTATAACCCAATGGCAGACTTCACTGAATTTAAAGTAAATGTTGAAAAAAAGAGTTACTATGGGTGCTGTGCCATGTGTAAGGATAAGTTGAAGATGAGTTCTAATCATCGAATGGCCACTGACCCTCTGACAAATGAAAAAATTAGTAAAGCTGACGCTTATATTGTTGCCGATAAAACAAATAAGGGCCGAACCTATTATTTTAAAAGCAAATCTAATTTTTTAAAGTGGACTAAACTTTAAACCTTAGCTTTAAGAGAGGTGGATTACACCTCTCTCCAAAAGCTGGATGATTTTGGATTTACGTCCTATATTTGCTGCAATATTTTTTGGTTACAACCTAAGCCAAAAGGATATAAAATAAGGTATGAGCGCAATTAAGATTTGTAAATTTATTTGGCTTTCTATTTTAGCAGTTTGTATTGTAATTAATCAGCCAAGTCTTTCTGTTGAAAAGAACGAAATTGACTCTCACCTTGATGAATACTCCCATTATAATGTAGCTCATCACGATAATATTGATGATGAGGCTCATACTCACTCACATAAACATAGTGAGGATGGTGACGAGCATGAGCACAACCATGAACACTCTAAGGTTACTCAATCAGAGATCAAGCTTTTGAATCATTCTCTAAAAGTCTTGTCCAAAGTTACTGTAATTGAGGTGAACCTAGGCTTTTCTGAGAAAAATTTAATCTCCAATCCTCATCCAAATAAAATCTATAGACCTCCGATATATATTTAGTTTTCAAAAGTATTTTAAAACTAAAAATTAGGAGGAACTATGTTTAAATTTTTATTAAGCATTCTTCCAGTATTCTATTCAGCAAATTCATTTGCTCATGGAATCAGTGAAGAAGCAAAGCGTGCCATGATTGAAGGAGGATATTTTAAATATATCGTCCTTGGTGCCGAACACATGATTACTGGATATGACCACTTACTTTTTCTATTTGGGGTTATATTCTTTTTAAAAACTTTTAAAGATATTGTTAAGTTTATAAGTATCTTTACTCTAGGCCACAGTATAACCCTTATCTTCGCAACATTTATGGGCATTACTGCTAATTACTGGCTTATAGATGCAGTCATTGCTATTTCTGTTATTTATAAGGGATTTGATAATAATAAAGGCTTCCAAGAGTATTTTGGGTTAAAGAAATCACCAAACTTACTTTGGATGGTCTTTGTTTTTGGATTGATTCATGGTTTTGGCCTTTCTACTCGTCTTCAGCAACTCCCATTAGGTGAAAAAGGTGGAGAAATGTTGATGAGAATTATCTCATTCAATATTGGAGTTGAGTTTGGTCAAATCGCAGGACTTGTAATAATGCTTTTTGTTATTACTCAAATGAGAAAGCATCATATGTTTGAAAGGCTTTCAAGAGTTTTTAACGATGGGATTATGCTAGCTGGATTCATGCTGCTTTTGATGCAATTGCATGGTTACCTTCACACTTCTAACCCCGATGAATTTGGATTTAGTGAAGATAATCATATCCATCATCACATGAAAATGGATCAACCAAAAATTGAAGAAATCAAACATGATAATTTATAGGAGAAGAGATATGAAACATTTATTATTAATTGGAGCTTTATTACTTTCTTTTTCAAGCTTTGCAGGCCCAGGTGGTGGTCATTCTCACGGTCATGGTCACTCACACTCTAAAAAATCTATTTCAAAAGAAAAAACAAGTGAAATCGGTCGATACCATGTAGAACGTCTTATAAAAGCTGGCAAGATTGATGCTTCTTGGAAAAGTTCTACTTTAGATAAGTCAGAGAAAAAGAAGTTTGGAAAAAAGACGGAATGGGTTGTTACTTTTGATAATGAAAAAGGTGTGAAAGGAAAAAAGCTTTATATCTTTTTAAAACTATCAGGTGAATTTGTAGCCGCAAATTTTACAGGAAAGTAATATGTGGTTAGCAATAGGTAAAACTATTGTCGCAGCAGTGCTTATAAGTTTCGTTTCTTGGTTATCAGGAAAGAAAACAGGTTTGGCAGGGTTTCTTACGGCCCTGCCTCTTACAACGCTTCTTGCCCTTGCTTTTTCTCATATGGAATGGGGTGATGCGAAGCAATCTGTTGAATATGTAAAAAGCGTATTTGTTGCGATACCTGTATCGTTACTATTCTTTATTCCATTTTTACTGGCCCAAAAATTTAACCTTGGGTTTTGGGCATGTTATTCAAGTGGCCTAATATTACTAGGCGTAGGTTATTTTGTTCATGGTTTTTTAGTCAAAGTAGCATAGATGATTGAAAATTCAAAAAATAGAAGAGTTGCTCCTTATCAATGTATGGAGTAACTCTTTACAATTTCAGCAATGCAATATAATATACTGGGGTATAGTATAATGAGGTGTCAAATGTCGCATGTATTTGAAGATAAGAAAAAAATCATTTCACGAATTAGACGTATTAAAGGCCAATTAGAAGCCGTTGAGCGAGGTTTAGACGAAGGAAAAGAATGCTTTGCTGTACTTCAAACTTTATCTGCATGTCGTGGAGGCTTAAATGGTTTAATGGGAGAACTCGTTGAAGGCCATATCAAAGAGCATGTGATGAAGAACCCAAATCAACCGAAATCATCTCAAGATAAATCAGCTCTTGATCTTATAAAGATTATGAAAACATATTGGAAGTAGAAATGTCACATTTATCTCATTCACACGATCACGATTATGTAATACAAGATAGCAAAATAGGTTCAAATGAAAAGAAAACTATTTTTGTTGTTGCCCTAACTTTTATCACAATGGTCGTTGAAGTTTCCTATGGCTATATAACAGGTTCAATGGCATTGCTTGCAGATGGATGGCACATGGCAAGTCATGTTGGTGCATTGAGTATTTCTGTAATCGCCTATAAGCTTGCACGATCAAAACGCTTAAACAAAAAGTTTACTTTTGGAGCTGGAAAGTTTATTCCCCTTGGAGGTTATACCAGTGCCTTAATGTTGGGGCTGGTCGCTTTATTTATGGGAGTTGAATCTTTTGAGCGTTTTTTTAATCCCACTAATATAAACTTTTCTACGGCAATTATCGTTTCAATTGTAGGCCTTATTGTTAACTTACTAAGTGCGCTTTTACTATGGGATTCACATGATCATCATCACCATGATCACGATCATTCTCATGACCATGTTCACGACCATAACCATAAAAGTGCCTTGATTCATGTCATAGCGGACGCATTTACATCCGTTCTAGCAATTGTAGCTTTATTGGCAGGAAAATATTTTGGATGGTACTGGGCAGACCCCATGATGGGTATTGTTGGTTCTATTGTCATTCTTAAATGGGCTTACGGTTTATGTAAGGCAACAGTTTGGGAATTACTAGATGGAAACTCAAAGCTAATTAAAGAAGATCAAATCAGAACGCTATTTGACGATGAGTCAGATGTTGAAATTACTGATTTACATATCTGGAGAATTGCACCAAACGCTCATGCTTGCGAAGTAATGGTATATAACAACAATCCCAAAGGCACAGAGTTTTATAGAAAAAAGATTCAGTCAAACTTTGATATTCAGCACTTAATTATTGAAGAAAGGTGTTGTATTCACTAAAAAATTATTTCTTTTTACCTAAAGTCGGTGGCTCCCAGGGAAAGTTATCAACTCCATCATATGAATAGTTTTTTTCTTCAATATCATAAGGATTATTTGCACTAAGATGGTCTGAATCATCATTAATGAGAACAGTTTCATCATCCCAAAGTAGCGTTAAAACCTGCCCAAAGGAGTTAATTGGTAAACTCCACTCATATAGCTCTGAATCTTTAGTTACATTTCTTCCAGAAATCCAAATGTCAGCAGGAACTATATTAAAGTCTTGTGGTACATCCAATTCTTTTGCTGATTTATACGCGAATGAATCTGTAGATAAGATTCGAGAATCTTTCATTTGTAAGCTATATCGAAATTCTTTTGAAGGGCGATAAAATTGAATCATGTTATTTTTTGAAACAATTAAACAACAAGGTATATTTGCCAGGCTCATGTACTTAAATGCTGAAGACATAAGCGATACTTCAAAGCTATTTGAAACATTAATTATTGAATCCCACGAAGGTTCTTCATAATTATATAGAAATTTAACAAGTGATTTAGGTATCAGAAGCTCGCTCGCGAACTGATCTGCTCGTAGCTCAATGTTATCGTTTCTATTGAAGCCCTCAATCATCTTACTACTACATCTAAAAGATTTAGGTTTGCCATAATCAACGTCAAGATTGAAATGGCCAAGTTCGTGGGATACAGAAAATTTCTTTCTTGGAAAATAGCTTTGTTTTGAATTAAGACCAATGGAAGCATTTTTTCCATCAAAAAGAAGGATACCATCCAAACCATCAAAGGAGTTTTCAAAAATTGGGATTTCAAGCGATCGGCAAATTTCAAAAGGATCAATTGGATAAGAATTGATCCCCAGCTCTTCTAAAAAGTTTGCCGCGCACGTTTCTGCTTCAGTCATCTGATTTTGATCTTTCCTTTAAGATGTCCATTTGAGCTTTAAGGATTTCTCTATCTTTATCTGTTAGTTCACTAAAGCCTCTATAGAACTCTTGCCATTCATTTTGCACTTTTACTTCGTTCTCTTCATCACTTTCGCCAACAAGGTAGTCTATTGAGACATCGAGAACATTGGCCAGTTTGCGCAGAATAGGCATGTTTGGTTTTCTACTGCCTTTCTCAAACTGATTGACTGCCGCCGGTGTTATCTCGGCATTTCTGGCCAATTCAGCTTGTGACCAGCCTTTTTTATCCCTAGATTGCTTAATTCTTAGACTGAAAACGTCAGAATCACTCACTTTTCCTCCTTTAATACAGACCTATTTTCAATAAGATAGACTCAAAAATAGCATCTGGCTATAACAAAATGATAATTTTATCTTATCATAGGGTTGACTTTAGTTAAAGTGTTATCGTATTGTTAATGTAGGCATTCCATTGTGTTAACAATGGAGTTTGGGTTAAGGAGAAAAAGTTGAGTATAGAAAAAGAAAACCAGACGTTTAATATTCTCGCCATTGATGGCGGCGGAATTAGAGGTATCGTTCCGGCGCATATCCTTAATTCCATTGTTGGAAAGCTTAACATAAACCTCAATGATAATTTCCAAATGTTAGCAGGAACAAGCACTGGCTCAATAATTGTAGCTGGTTTGGCCTGTGGAGTTTCTATAGAAAACATAGTTAACCTCTACAAAAGCTTAGGTGAGAAAATTTTTGTTAAAAATGAATCCTATTGGCCAAAGAATATTAAGCCTGCTTTCCATAGTCTTTATAACAATACGAACTTAAAGAAAATTTTAAAAGAAACTTTTGGGGATATAAAACTTGGCGACATAAAAAAGCCGTTACTAATTCCATCAACAGATATTGGTAACGGTGGAGTTCATGTATTTAAATCAAATTATTGTAAGCATCTCACTCGCGATATGGACGTACTTGTTTGTGATGCTGTTTTGGCTTCTTGTAGTGCTCCAACTTTTTTTGATCCGACAAGTGTTGGTGAATATGCATTAGCCGATGGCGGCCTTTGGGCCAATAACCCTTCTTTAGCTGCCTTCATTGATGCTCAACGAAGATTAAATATTCCTGCTGATAGGATAAAAATCCTTTCGGTTGGAACAGGTCATGCGAAGTCATTTTATGGTACAGACCTAGAGAAAAAATGGGGATTGCTTAATGGGTGGCAAAGGCAGGAGTTTATAAGCTTCATTTTATCTCTTCAGTCGCAATCAACTCATAACTATTTGCAGCTAATCATGAAAGAAGATCAGCTTTTAAGATTAAATTTTGAATCTGACTTACCCTTGCCATTAGATGACTACACGGCAGCTAACGACCTCTTTTCGAGGGCGGATAAACTTTTTACTTATGAAACAGAAAATATAAAAGCATTTTTTAATTGCTAGTTTGACGGAGAACTTTATGAACACAGATGACAAAAAGAAATTTATTATAGAAAAACTAATTGGGGAACTAGACTTACCCCAAGGAGCTTATGAAAAAGCAATCAAGCGCTATGAAGACTTGGGAGATTGGTTAAGTAGAGATGATTCGTCTTTAAAAGACTATGAACCTCATATTTTCGCACAAGGATCATTCAGGCTAGGCACGGCCACAAAACCCTTAACAGGAGAAGATGAATACGATCTTGATCTTGCCTGTAAGTTAAAAGACGGAATTGAAAAAAGGACACATTCTCAGAAAGACCTTAAAGAGATGGTTGGGAAAGAACTTGAACTATATAGAGGTGCGAGAGGTATAAAGGAGAAAGTAAAAGAAAAACACCGATGTTGGAGATTAGAGTATCAAGATGATCTAAGTTTTCACATGGATATTGTTCCTTGTATTCCAGAAAGTGGAAAAAGAAGACAAGATATTTTTGAATCCTTAACAAAATCAGGAGCTGATGAAGCTATCGCAAAAAGCGTATCAGAGTTAACGGTAGTAATTACAGATGATCGAAACCATAATTACAGGTCTATTTCGGATGATTGGAATATTAGTAACCCTGAAGGTTACGCAAATTGGTTTGAAAGAACTATGAAGAAGGCCTTAAGGTTTGATTTAATGGAGAAGTCTGCTCAAGTTGACGATGTCCCTTTGTTTCGCAGAAAAACACCATTGCAAAGAGTTATTCAATTACTTAAAAAACATAGAGACATCATGTTTGCAGAAGATGAAGATTCAAAGCCTATTTCGATCATCTTAACGACACTTGCAGCGAAAGCATACTCTGGTGAACAAGATATGCATTTAGCACTAACAAATATTCTCGAAAATATGGGGAGGTTGGTTAACTCTATAACTCCAAGAGTCCCTAACCCTGTCGATCCGGGAGAAGACTTTGCTGATAGATGGTCTATGCCTAAATATAGTCACCTTAAACTTGAAGATAATTTTTGGTCTTGGCTAGAGCAGGCCAAGAATGATCTTTCATTAATAGAAAACTCAATTCAGCCAGGTTTTATATCAAAACAAGCTTCGGCAAAATTTGGAATTAGACTAGATGAAGAAGTATTAGCAAAAGGACTTGGCGTAGTGAGTTCTCCTTCGATTACCTCAACTCCAAAAAGGCATGAGGTTAACGATGAGAATAAGCCTTGGAGATCAGAAAAATAATGATTATTAGTAAGGGCGATTTAAGGAAATTTTTAAACGATTATCCTTTTATGGCCCTTAGGCCGACTAAGGGAAATCATTTAGTTTTTAGAGGAGATTTTCAGTTTATTGCAAAATCCAAAAATGGCCCTGAAATAAAAGACAGCTTTGAAGTTAAAATTGAAATCCCAAATGGCTTTCCCAAAAAAATTCCTAAAGTATGGGAGACTAATAATAAAATTCCAAGGACTGAGGAAGGTGAATTTCATATAAACCCTGATGATTCTCTTTGCTTAGGTTCACCACTAAGACTTCTTGATAAAATCAACCGTAAAGGAACACTTGTTGCCTTTATTGAATCATGCCTTGTTCCATTCTTGTATGCAGTTTCAATTAAACTTCAAAAAGGTGGTGACTTCTACATGGGAGAACTTGCACATGGATTGCCTGGAATTTTAGATGATTACAAAGAGCTATTTGGTATTGAGAGTAATGAAAACATTATTAAGACCTTAGAGTTGATAGGCACAAAAAAAAGAATCGCAAATAAGGCCCCATGCCCTTGTTCTTGCGGAAAGAGACTTGGAAAATGCAAACTTCGTTTTGTTACCAATCGTCTGCGAAAAACGACTTCAAGAAGTTGGTTCAAAAATCACGCTAAAAACCCTGCCATCATAAGCTAAATATTTTAACTTTTAAGAAATTTGCTGCAAATGATCTATTTTGTTAATTGAGTGTTACTAAATTCAAATCTTGTTTTATTCGTATTTTTTATTCTTACCATCTTAGGCTGCATTTATCGTCCGCTACGCTCGCTTAAAAATAAAGAAAAATCCCGGTTCCTCCTACGACCTGCCACCCATATTTTTCTTGATTTTCGCTCGACTGCGCTCCTCGTTTATTACGCCCTAAGAGGCAAATAAAAACTAACTAAAACAAGGAGAATTTATGAAAACTCAATCTGAAAACAAAAAAGTATTAAAATTTGCTGAGGCAAAAAACATCGTACTAAAAAATGACCACATTCTTATCTTTTTAAATGATGGTTCAGTGATTAGGAAACACGTTAACTTCTTTAAGCACATTCTTGGCGTTGATTACACACCAGTAACAAAAGAAGTGGCCCAATAGGGTCACTTTTCTTTTAACAAATACACAAGGAGCTAATTATGTGTTTAAAAAATATTGAATCTAATCTAAAAAGTATTGCGTATAAAAAATCTATTCCATTTTGTTATTCCTGCT
>Ga0208568_1000633_pt1 | contig 12766 bp, 19 predicted proteins | sample DeeseametaMP2969_FD_184165 | JGI IMG/M metagenome (GOLD analysis project Ga0208568, IMG submission 184165) | Marine microbial communities from the Deep Atlantic Ocean - MP2969 (SPAdes) | ecosystem: Environmental > Aquatic > Marine > Oceanic | place: South of Funchal, North Atlantic Ocean... | reverse complement strand
TTTTTAAATTCAATGTACTCATAGATTGCCATCAATAATGACTATTTTGTTGCTCGAGGAAAACTTTTCAATGGGTGTTAGCTTTCTAACACCACACAACTCCCTCACAAAGTCATCACGTGTGTTGTAGAAAAATGAAAGTGAAGTAGTTTAAGCCTCTAAGTATTAGAAAATTCTAGCCACAACGATGTTTTGAAAAATTGATAGTATAGGGATAGCTTCCTTATTTGCGGTCACAAATTGTGACCTCAATACTTCGAACTCACTAAAATTACACTCAAACATCAAGTCCTCAGGAAAACGTTTTAAGTTTCTTCTAACGGCGAAACTAAATTGAAAAGGAAGAATGGTGGTATTCGAACTGCTGTACTAAACAAGTCGTTAAGTGTTTAAAATCTGTGCTTAGGAGAGAAAGTTGAATGACCAGTTATTGACTACTTATTGACTACATGCTAAAAAGTAAATAGATGAACATAAAATACAGCTCACACTCCGTAGACAGAATGCTCCAGCGAAATATATCCACTAAAGAAGTTGAGATTATTATAAGTGAGCCAGATGGAAAGATTAAACAGTCCCAAGATAAATATATCTTTTACAAAAAACTAAAGGGACGTAAAGATAACTTAATTGCGGCAGTAACTGTAACCAGAAGCAAAAATGTTTTTGAAGTGATCACTGTCATGATTAATTTTGAGGTAAAATAATGAAAGTTTATCATGATTCTGAAATTGATTACCTATCTATTGATTTCTCTGACGAGGTTGAGGCGAAATCTGAATACCAAGATGGAATAATAGTTCGTTATAACAAGAAAGGCAATGTCATTGGTATCGACATTACTGACTCTATGAAGCTTTTTAGCAGTTCTGATTTAATGACCCTTAAAGAGGCCTGTGCTTTCTTGGGGATCTCCGAATCAACAATGAGAAGAAAAATTAGAGATGGAAAAGTGAACTTCACCAAAGAAGGAAAGAACTACAGATTTAAAAAATCTGATATCATTCAGCTTGCGGCTTAATCTCCCCCAAGCGGACGATTATCGAACTGTGGTGTTTGAAGGCACTCCCAAGGCTTTGTAATTACTTGATTAGAGGCTTAAGTATCTTTAGAAGCTCATCAACCTCAGTAACCATAGGCAGATGCCCCGAATCAACGTCATAGACTGTCTCAATTTTAGAATTGGCCAAGATTTTATCTTGTGTCGCACTCCCAATGATTTTATCCTTTAAAGTTCTTATATAAACTTTTTGAATGCGTTCATACTCAGAATAATCAAAGTTAACTTCATCATCTCCGATCTTGGACGGCTCATCAGTCGAGTTCATCCAAATGAATCTCTTCTCTTCAGGGCCTGCATCTTGAGCAAAAGCATCTAAGTACTTGTCAGCCGAGGTGATCACCATGCTCGCCTCACCTTCAACGTAAGTTATTCCTCTAAAGTAAAAGCTTTCATCTTCTTTAGATAGTTTTTGAAATGCAGTTTCACCTGGCATTGGAACAACCGCACTTATATAAATAATCTTTTTAATTTTCTTCTCAGGACAAAGTCCAATAGCATGATTAACGATTGCTCCCGCCTGGCTATGTGCAATCAGAGTGTCATTATAGGTCAATTTTTCACAGAGCGACTCAGTACTAGATTTTAGTGTGACTTCTTTATGAGGAAGTTCATCATTTCTCCCTGGTAGTTCGATCGCAGTGCTTGAAACATGCAATTTAGTTCTTAGAAGATGCCATGACCAAGCTTTCAGATTCGCTCCATGAACAAAAAGAACTCTCCCTGAAGTTTTTTTCCCCACACTAGCACAAGCATAACTTATCGAAACCACTGAAATCAAAATCAGAATCTTCTTCATATGTCCCCCCCGTTATATTGATGCAAACTATAATTATTTCATCAAAAAATTAAATTCATTATTTTTATGTTAGCATCAATTATTATGAGTTTATCAAATTTAGGTTTAGATGCTTTCTTACAGATTTATAGAGAAGGAACCGTACAAGGAGCGGCTAAATCCTTAGGCCTTACACCAACGGCAATAACCCAAAGAGTGCGCTCTCTTGAAAAGGATTTACACACGACACTTTTTTTGAGGACAAAGAAGGGAATGCTTTTAACCGATGCTGGTAAGAAACTTCTTCAATTTGCCCAGGCTAAAGAGGTAATGGAATCTGATATTCTTTCAAAAATCTCTAGTGAAGCACGTGTAAGTCCTATCATTCTTCGCTTTAGCGCCTCAACCTACTACACCTACTCAAAATTATTACCAATTGCCGAAAAATTAAAAACTAAATACGAACATCTTTATTTTGATTTTGATGTGGATGACAATGACGACAAGATTGAAAAACTTAAGGAAGGAAAAACGGACTTTATAATCATTCCAAGAGAAGCTGTTCCACTTGAATTTGACTCAAAGCTTTTAAAAAAGAGAAAGTACGTTTTGGTTGGTGGCTCTCACTTTAAAAAGTCAAAAAAGGACCCAGTAATCATTGATTACGCAAAAAAAGATCCATTCACCGATATGTTTTTTAAGAAGCTAAAAATAAAATACAATCAATTAAAGAACAGACATTATGTTAACAACACTCTAATGATTCCCAAGCTCATTGAAGCCAACTTAGGCGTGGCAGTCCTAGACGAAGAACACTTTAAGCAAGCTAAGGCCCGCTACAAGATTTTTAATCTATACCCCAGCAAGTTCTATGAGATTGAATGGGCTATCGTATGGATGCCTAGGTTGGAGATGCCAGGATATATTAATGATTTGGTAAGTGAGTTTTAGATATAAGATGGCCCAGCGGATTAAACTGGGCTTTAAAGCTTTCTAAAACATGGTGCCCCGACGTCTCCGGTTATCAAAAGATAATATATAACAATAAAAACTTCATTCATCCACACAGGTAGAATCACCTTTTAGATTTTAGCCCGATTTTCCTTCTGTCACTATCAAGCATCACTTTCTGTCCGCGAATTACATAAATCATGTTTTGAATTTGGTCTAATTGAATCTCCATACTTTCCTCCAAGAAAATGTGGAAACTTAGCAAGCTATATGCCTGGAGGTAATTAAATTGATTATTGAAGATGAAGTTTTATCTTTTTTGAAAGGCCTAAAATATAAAAGCCCAGTGGGTGAACTGGGCTTTTAAGTTTTCTAAATCGTAGTGTCCCCAAGCAGAGGATTATCGCACCGCAATTTTTGAGAGCTTTAATTGTAACGGTTAATTGTGGCACTTTTCTTGCTTCTTAGTTGACTAGCAAAGTTCAATTCACAGTTAAATACCTAAAAACACTTAATTGTAGATGTAAATGTTTTATACGGTATTCAATAAAAAGGCACGAGCATGAGAATTCGAGAGCTTAACGAAAAACTTTATTCCCTACTACTCATTGGCTCATTCTTCAGCCTCATACTCCAAAGTGCCCAGGCAGACCCAAGTTTTCACAGCTTTGAGCATAACAACTCAAAAGCCGTTTTGGTTGATTTTAAAGAAGCTCTATATGAAGTTGTCATCGATTTTAATAAAAAAACATCTTTCGTTAATTCCAGTATAAAGTTTGAGCAAAAGGAGAAAGGCCATCCTATTTTTGACCTAAGGAACCATGTTTTTGAGGCAAGACTTGAGGGGCAGGAAGTTAACACTCCAGAGATAAGCTCACCGGATGGTGCGACCAAATTCAGAATAATTAATAAGGTTACTTCACCGGGAGAGCACGTTTTAAATGTTAAAAATGACATAGATGAATTTACTCAAAGAATCGACTTTTCAGGAGGAGAAGCCAATCTTGCGATGTGGTTGTCGGACCTTTCTGACAGAGAATTCCTTGAAATATTTGTTCCTTCAAATTTTGAATTCGATCAATATAAAATGACTTTTAAATTCACTATTATTGGCACAAATATAGAACATGAGGTGTATTCAAACGGAAAAATCACCAAATCGAAAAATTCGTTTATTATTGAATTTCCCGATTACTTTAACTCAAGCTCCCCATATATTCATTTGACTCCCTCAGATATCTATCTTGAAGAAAAAACTACGTTTGAGTCAACATGTGGACGCAAGGTAGGTGTGACGATTTATTCTCCAACCTTAGAGGTTATCGAGGAAACAAAGAACTCCATCCAAAGTATTATTTCTGAGTTGGAAGAGAAAATCGCACCATGGCCTCATGAATCTCTTCTTATCAATGTTTATGAAGGTGGAGGCGGGATGGAGTATGCAGGGGCTACAGAAACCGGCATTGAAGCTCTTAGGCATGAGATTATTCACAGCTACTTTGCCCGCGGAGTAATGCCCGCTGACGGTAAATCAAGCTGGATAGATGAAGCAATCACAGAGTGGATGGAGAATGGATATAAACAATTTAAATCACCTTGCTCTCAAAGTGCTGAATGTTCTTTAGAGATCAACTCCCTTGATAACTTCACGAGACATACAACTCTTTTTTACCATAAAGGAGAACAATTCATTGGCTACCTTGACTTGAAGTTTGCCGATAAAGGCGGAATGATTCCATTCTTATCCCACTTTTTTAAAAAGTATAAATTCAAAACGGTTACCACTGAAGTGTTTAAGTTAGAACTTGAAAGTTACTTCGATGAGGACCTAGAGCCTATCTTTAGGAATTATGTTTATTAGATGAATAGATGAATATCCATGGGTTAAATCTTGCGGATAATAAAAAAGCCCAGTGGGTTAAACTGGGCTTTTAAGTTCTATATCTGGAGCCCCGAAGTGGACGATTATCGAACTAGTATACTAGAGGTGACAGTCTAACCATTTGATATTCCATAAAATCACACAGATAAATCAAAATTTTGTACACATAGCTAAGTAATGTTATTTAAAGTATGACCAGGAATCCTTCGGACCCTTTACGCTATTTAGTGACAGGTCGCTTTCTGACAATTGCTCCTCAAATGTCATGCAGAACTCCCCATCACTCATTATTTTTTGGATCTTTAACAGCGTTGAATCACACCAACTTCTTGAAAAGGCCCTCCTAGTAGAGAACTCACAATATCGTGCCTTATAATATAAACTCCCATTTAAGGAGTTAAGCCCATCTAACTCTTCTTCACAATACACTGGGACTTCTTTTATTAAGCAAATCTTACTCTCAGCAAGTACGCTAAAGCTAAACAGTGACAAAACCAGTGCAATAATTAATTCTCTACTTCTCACTTTTAATCCTTTCATAAAGCCTAATAAATTTTTGAACTTGTTTATGGTTCATCGAGCGATAGCCCTTATATAGCATCACAGATTTTAGCCAAGAAGACTCATCCTTGTAACGAGCATCAGCAATCTCCTTCTTGCGATATAACCATCGCACTCCTGCTACAATATTGAGAACAGGATCTGTCATGTCATCTTCATCTAAAATAATTAATTGGTCTCTAGCTTCTGTTTTATGGCCTTTTAAGAATTTTAAAGTTTGATCTGTCACTTGCATTAGCCCACGTGCGTGACCAGCTCTTTTACCAGCGAAAGCTTTCGCTTTTACATTAAAGGATGACTCTGTCGCAATCATAACTTTTACAAAGTCTGGATCTAATGGAACTTTTGGCGTTAAAACATCATTCCAATAAGAAACCCAACCATCAATAACATGATCAAAATTAGAACCTTTCTTATACCCAAGGGTATTGCTGGAAATTTGAGTTTTTCTTTTAACAAAATATGTATTTGTTATAATAAATATCTCATCAGCGTATAAAGTATCCTTGCCCGATCTGTTCTTTACACAAGTTCCTTTGCGATAATGCGACTTAACCGTAGCATTTCTTCTTTCGTGCTTATCAACATTAGAGGCATTCCTCCAATGTTGACCCAAAGGACACTTTCTCCATTTATGTGTCTTTTTGCCTGATTTCTTCTTGACCATATTATGCTGCCTTATCTTTTAAAAGCTTTTCTCTTTTCTTGATTATTTTTGCAATTTCTTTATCAACACCAAAATCACCGGGAAAAAGAATCGTTGATGGGTGAAGCCCAATAGCTGCTGCGATTTTTGAGGCCGTATCCACGCCTAAGTTTCTTTTATCATTCTCTACTGCCGATAGAAAAGTAGTCTTAATGCCAGTTAGATCAAAAATATCATTTTGAGTTAGTCCAAGTGATTGCCTTCTTGCTCTTACAATTTTTCCTGGTGTTACTTTTCCCTCAATAAGATCGTCTAAAAAGGATAAAGCCTCAATTTGTTTTGTCATAATTTCCCCTTAGTTTTAATTATGCTCAGCTGTAATTTTAACGACACTAATCTCAATTTTATTATTTTTAACTTTATAAATAATTCTTCCACCAGAGCTAAAACTTGATGACCTTTGACCAATTCTATCACCTTTTAATTCGTGATCATTCCAATTCCCACAGGATTCAATGTAGTCGGGCCCAAAGATCGACATCTCACTTATCCAAGTTCTAATAAGAATAAAGTCATCATCCGAAAGAGAACCTTCTTTCTTTTGCTTCACTAGGTTATTTGAACATTTTTTAGTTAGTACAACCTTAAACAAACAGCCCCCCACTTAAACAAAAAGTTAACATAACTTTTTAGTTAACTCAACAGCTCAAAGAAAGCTTAAACCAAAAACTAAACACTTGTATTGAAAAAGAGTGGATATAACGGATGAGTATAATAAGTTTCTCATGAATGAAAAAAGAAATTAGTGAAGAATTTGATTTCGAGTGAAAAACTAGGCGAAAAAAAATAATAAAGCCCAGTGGGTTAAACTGGGCTTTAAAGTTTTCTAAATCGGTGCCCCCAAGCGGACGAATATCGAACTGCTGTTCTTAATTTTTGTCTTTGATGCCAATCTTTCTTCGACTTTTATCGTGACTTGGTAGGTTAACCTCCAACTCATCAAGTCTCTCAAATACAACCTTTAAAAGTTGATTGGTACCCTGTTCAATCTCATTAATCTTTTTCGCGTTCTCACTCTCCATCATTAGAAAGCTTCTGAGCTTTGTGAAAATTCTCATATCATAATTGAGATGTTAACCTGCACCGCCCTCTTGCTATTCAAGACACTAGAAAGCATTGCAACCCCATTTTCAGTGAAGAGCATGGGGTTACTCCTTCTTTTGTAATTCCAACCTCTTGGGGATTTTGAAGTCGCAAATTGCGACCGCAAACCATCCAACTCACTAGAATCACATTCAAACATAAAATCAATTGGGAAGCGGTCTATGTTTCTTTTTACCTGCTCATTGACCCTTTTTGTTTCCACCCCAAAAAGCTCTGCCAGGTCGCTATCCAGCATAACCTTCTGGCCACGAATTACATAAATCATGTTTTGAATTTGTTCTAGTTGAATGTCCATATTGCCTCCGAATAAATGAGGTAATCTATTGAAACATTCTTAGGCCGAAAATAGATAGTGATTATGAGGTAGGATTAATTTCTTATTCGAAATACAGCTACTTTAAAAACGGCTTTGCCCAGTAAAAAGGTTGAACCTCATTAAGCTTTTTGCTTTCCCACTCAGAAATTTGATTGTCCTTTGGAACCGCCACTTCAACATCTCCGCCCCAATGATACAATCTCTCCTGGCATATGCCACAAGGAGGGAAAATAATATAAGTTCCGTCCTTTTCTCTGGATATGCATACTGAAGCTGTAATTTTTTTGTTCTTTTTGTAGGCCTCACAGATAGCACCAGCCTCGTGACAAAGACCTGCAAAGGAATTGAAGACCTCTGGGGCTGTGCTTATCAGTATTTCCCCATCTTCAGTATACATTGCTGCGGCTCCCTCAATTTCTTTGTTGGGAAACCTTTCTTCTATAAAGTCTTTACAGGATTGGACCAGTTTTTCATCGAGTTTCATAATTTCGCCGGATTGAATGTTAAACTGGTTGGAAGGTATAAAAAAAGCCTTGTAAAAACAAGGTTTTTTAGGTGTTTCTAAATCTGGTGCCCCCAAGCGGACGAATATCGAACTGCGGTCTTGGAAGCTATTCCTGCTTATTAATAATTTCAATTAATTGAGAGGCAAAGCCCTTCACGTTATTCAAAATACTTTCCCTAGCAATGTACTCTATTTCTTCGTGAGCAAACTTTTTTACTAATGGTGTCATTGATGCATCAGACTTCACAACATCAAGTAAACAGTATAAAGCCTTATTGCGGTCAGCGTGACTTGGCCTCTTGAGCTGGAAAGAAATAGACTTTATAACTTCTCTTTTCAAAGCTCTACTTTCAAATAAAGAAAAGTAATGACCCATAAACCTAGATAAATTATTCCTCACTAGTAAGCTCGGGTCGTCCAATAAGTAGTGTGCTTTCGAAATTGAATCCTCCACACTCAATGCCCAGTTTAAAAGTTTAGCCGCCTTTGCCCTCTTGTTCACATTCTTGTCATTTGCAAGCACATTAAGAATATTTACTCTGTAACTTGGAACTAGTTCAATCAACTGGTGAACATATTTCGACATCTGGGGGTCTGCGTAGTCTAGATAGCCTTCCGTAGACAATTCTTCTGCTCCACTGCCTTGGTTAAAAAGCTCCCACATACGACTTTCTAGTTTTACCAATAGGTCTAAAACAGCTGGACTTGCTAACTGTATATTCTCACTAGGCTCACTTCTGAAACGGACTCTTTGTTCATGTCCAAACTCGACAATATTCACAGTAAAGTAAGCTTTAAAATCATTAAAGCGAACTGCCGAGCATTCAGTATGGTAGAAGCCTAATCTCTCTTTAATTTTGTTACAAACTTTCTGCCAGGATTGGTAATCCTCTTCATACTTGCTCCCCACTTCAAGAGGAACTAACTTCAACACTTCTTCCCGAGTAGTGGATGTGTGTCCTATAACCTCAACACCTGCCCAATACCAAGTATTAGCAAAAGAAATATTTAGAAAAAGAACGATATAAAAAACTATCCACTTCAAAATGAGTTCCTTGAAAAAGGCATAAGTTGACTTGGATTAGCATGAAAAAAGGCATAAAAAAAGCCCAGTGGGTTAAACTGGGCTTTTAAGTTTCTAAATCTGGTGCCCCCAAGCGGACGATTATCGAACCGCGGTCTTGGAAGTTACACCTTATTCTCGTAATTTATCAGGTAATCCATCATGATTCCCGAGCTCTCTTTCGGGATGACCTTCCCAAAAGGCGCCCAATTCTTTCATTTCTTCATTTCTTTTAGGATGCATTGGATAAAAGATTTTATTATCTTCTTTACGAGCTTCACCGCCAACAAGCATAGTGACCGTTTCTTCTGAATTATTAATAAAGGTATGACTAATCCCAGTGCCTGCAGGAAATGCGATAAAGTCCCCAGGATTTAAATCATAAACATTACCGTCAATCCACGCCTGAGGATGACCATGGATCACAAATGCAAACTCCTCTTCAGTTTTTTCAGCGTGTGGCCATGAAGTTCTTCTGCCTGGTGGGATAGTTTCAACATGGATTCCAATCTTTTGAAGCCCCAACTTCTTTCCTACTGGAGAGCCGATCGCTAAAAGCTCATCACTTCCCGGATATGAAGCATTGTCTTCTTCCATTAAATCTTTGTAGTTTTTGATAAAGTTAGGTCGCTTCATATTAATATTCCTTGCTGATAACTATTTATCTGATGGATGATTCACTCCATCCATTACTGGAACATTTTCCAGCTCAAAAGGATTGACACCTTCAAGACAGGCTACATTAAAACCATATTGCGTGGGATTTGATCTTCTTTGGTGGTGAGTGTAAATGCCACACTTAGAGCAAAAGTAATGCTTAGCTGTTTTAGTATTAAATTGATAAAGACTCAGAAACTCTTCACCCTTTAGAATTTTTAGTCTATCGAGAGAGACAGAGGCAACAATAGCACCCCGTCTTTTACACATAGAACAATCACATCTTCTGGGATTTTCTAGCCCATTTGGAAGAGAAAGCTCTAGCTCTATAGAGCCGCAGTGACAGGTTAACTTATGTTTTGGAAGTATCTCCATGAAGTAAGAGTAAAAAAAAAGCCTTGTAAAAACAAGGCTTTTTAGGTGTTTCTAAATCTGGTGCCCCGACGCGGACTCGAACCACGGACACAAGGATTTTCAGTCCTTTGCTCTACCAACTGAGCTATCAGGGCGATGTGATTTAGAGTCATTACTTTAGTTATTTGGTAAGAAGGTGTCAATCATAATTTCTTAATTTTGATATAATGTTGCAATGCTAAATACTAGAAAAAGCGAAAACTTAGCGCTAGCTTATGTTCATGAGTGTAAAAATAAAATTTAAAACTATAAATAGTCCTGATTTTGAATTCAATAGTGCCGTTTTTCTTCCAGATGTTGAAAATAGAATCGGACACTGCGCAATATTCACTCATGGTTACACGGCCAGTAAGAGTGACACTATATCTTGGGCACAGAGGTTAAGTGAATCCGGAATTCCATCGGTGATATTTGATCTACCTGGCCACTACCTGGGTAGCATTAATGAAGTTAGCTCTTTTGAATTATTCAAGTCTAAGGCACACCATTGCTTCTCCTACGCTTGGAGCTACTTACAGTCTGAACTAAGTGAAGGCTATATTCCTGAGACCTTTATCTTAGGCGGTCACAGCCTGGGTGCTCTAATGAGCGTAAAGGCCTTGGAGCTTGAAACCTTTAAGTCCAATAACTCTATGGCCATTGGCGTGGGACTTGGAATTGGACAGCATAAAAACACACACATTTTTGAATCTTCTTTCTACCAAAAGACTTTAAATATAAGGCGCCAGCTTGTTTGTCCGGAGCTTGATAGTGACAATGTCTTCCCTTGGATCAAAGAAGAAAAAGAAAACATAGAGACTTCTAATTCTAGAGTCCACCTAATTACTGGTGCTGATGACGTAGTCGTTGGTGCTGGAGGCATGGAAGCATTTGCTAAAAAATTATTGGATAATGACAACCATGTAACAACACATGAACCAAAGAAGCTTGCCCATCATGAACCAAGCATGGCCTCAACGCATATTTACCATTTCTTGAAGAAGGAATTAGCTCTTTAATTTGTTGAGATTCTTGATCATGCCCACTCTTCCTGTTCTCTCAAGAGGAGTGCCTTTAAATTTTTTTCGATACTGTCTATTAGACATGTCTTCAAGATCATTTAGTATTAGCTCAGGATTTCTTTCAAAAAATTTCACCCAATCAACTTCCTCTCCGGCCTCCACTCGCTTTAGAGGCTTATTGTTCCATGGGCACACCTCTTGACAGATATCGCAGCCGAAGACCTCATTTGATTTAGAAGGGTATCCCTTAGGTGCTTCAGCTTCCTTAAACATCTCTATGGTGTAAGTACTTATACATTTTGATGCATCAACAACTTTGTTTGCGACAATAGCATCTGTAGGACAATGATCAATACAAGCAGTGCAATTGCCACAATGATCAGGCTCTACTGAGAGCTTTGTGGGAAGTGGAAGTTTTTGATTTAAAAGAAGTGTTCCAATTATAAAATAACTTCCATGCTTTTTACTTATAAGCATGCTGTTTTTCCCAAACCAACCAAGTCCTGCCCTGTAGGCAAGATCTCTTTCTAATACAGGCTGAGCATCTATTGAATAAAAGGTTTTCAAACCGGAGATCTCCTCAGATAGCTTTAGGGAGATTATATCTAACTTCTCTCTAATCCAGTGGTGATAGTCCATTCCATCAAAGCCAGTTACATAGGAGGCAATTTTTATGGGAGGATCAATTTTTTGAAGCCTTTTTTTTTCTGATGCGTATTCAAATAAAAAAACCAAGGCGGAGCTAAACTCAGGAAAAACCTCTTTTAAATCCTTCCTAAGATCTTTTCTATGATCTGTTAGGTACTGCAGCCCCCCGGCGAGCCCACTCTTTGTCCAAGTTTCGTAGTGCCCATAAGTTATTGGAGCTGAGGCCTCTGTATAGCCCCAGTCCACAACTTGAATTTTCTTTAAGAAATCACCTGAAAGATTTAATAGGCTCATAAATCAGTGTCTATGATCTCTATTGCACCTGTTGGACACTTGGCGACACACTCCATATCCTTGGTGCACTTGTGTGCGGTCTCGACATTGATTGTTGTTTCATTTTGCTTGCCTTCTATTTTCCAAATATGGTGAGGGCAAACCTGGACACAGTTCTGGCAGGAAGCACATAGGGATGTATCTAGTAGAATTCTCCCCCCAGGAATTTCTTGCTGAAGGGTTTCAGACTTTCCCTCAATACTCTCCTCGGGAGAAACTTTAGGGACGTCTTTTATAATCTCAAGCCTTACACTATTAGAGCTGCCTTGTTTAAAGAACTTGCCATCACCATGAGTGATAACAACCTTATCACCAGTGTTAACAAGGCTTCTCTCCTTTAGGGTGTCAATCATCTGCTCTTGAAGAGTCGCAAGATCTTCTTCCTTTTCTTCAAAATAAAATGGACTTATACCCCAATAAAGAGTCATCTTTCGCATGACCTGTTTCGAGTTCGTACACCCAAGAACTCTAACTTTAGGTCTAAACCTACTCATCTTTAAACATGAGTTTCCACTCTGAGTAACACTTACGACCCATTTCGCATTCGTTTTCTCAGCAATGATTGAGGCTGCAACTTGAATGGATGCTGAAACGGACTGAAGATCCATGTGCCTAAGAAGAGGACGTTCTTTTGGAAGTTTTTCGGCCTCCTCAACAATATTATCCATCATCTTCACAGCTTCTACAGGGTATTGCCCCGCTGCAGATTCTCCACTAAGCATAACTGCATCTGTACCATCCCAAATAGCGTTGGCGACATCATTTGCCTCAGCTCTCGTTGGCCTTG
>Ga0208568_1000630_pt1 | contig 12783 bp, 6 predicted proteins | sample DeeseametaMP2969_FD_184165 | JGI IMG/M metagenome (GOLD analysis project Ga0208568, IMG submission 184165) | Marine microbial communities from the Deep Atlantic Ocean - MP2969 (SPAdes) | ecosystem: Environmental > Aquatic > Marine > Oceanic | place: South of Funchal, North Atlantic Ocean... | reverse complement strand
AGACGCTGCACGCAGTTCGTGCGGCACTCCGCCTCACCGATGAACAACGCCTGATACTGCGCATGGCCCATGTCGATGGCATCAAGTTCAGTGCGATTGCCCGCACGCTTAACCTGCCAGCCCATCAACCTGCACGACAGGCGAAACGGGCTGTGGCCCACATACGGGAAGTACTACAGGCGCACCACTTGCTGCCGGAGGACTGGCAATGATGCCCGGTTTCTGCGTTCATCCAGGGCAACTGTCCATCTCAGTAGTCAGGGGTAAGCGACTATGAAAGAACACACATCCAGCAAACGGCAGGGGGAGTACCTGAGCCGTATTGCTCTGGCGTTATCGGAGCGCCCCACTCTTCAGGGTACGCCACCGGATGATGAGGACCTGGCGGCCTTACTGGACAATTTGCTGGACCCGCAGCGCCGTGCCGAGGTCATCAGCCACCTTGCCCATGACCCTGCGTTGTACCGTCGCTGGCACCGATTACTCAACGATCAGGACCTGTGGGTCGAGCACAACAATGTGCTCAACCTGTCGAGCGCCGCACGCAAACCTCGGCGCTGGTGGCAACCGGCCGGCGGCCTCACCGCAGCGGCAGCCGCACTCTTTGCTGGGTGGCTGGCATTGAAACCCGGCATGGATCCGCTGACACTGGATCAGGCCTATCAGCAATTTTCTCCCGAGCTGAGCAGTTATCTGGATGAACAACCCAACATGCGCGACCTGCCCGTTGCACAGCCCGACGACATCAACGAAATCCTCGCCGGAATCCACGATGGGCAGCAATCCCAAGGCGTACTGAGCAGCTTTGCCGGCATCGGCAAGGCCCAACTGGCCCTCGCCAGCGAACACTACCGCCAGCAGTTCGGCGAACAGCTCACCGTCCGCCATGAGTGGGGCCGCTGGCTACTGCTTAGCGATGCCCTCTGCAACACGGCGCCCGACAAACTGGAACAGCTCACCCGCCCCGCAGACATCGACGGCTTCGCCCCGCTGCCGGAAAGCGTCAGTTGTGATGACGTGACCACGCAGCGCAACGAGCTTCAGCAACGGTTGACGCGATAGCACAGTCACTGCTGCCCAAGCACAAGTAGCTCCCCGTAGGAGCATCGCTCGCGGCGCGATAACGAACCAGGATCTTTTCACCACAGAGGTCTCTGTGGCCTCTGTGGTGAAACTACCTTTGTTGTTTTTTTGGGAAGTTCAGCAAGCAGAATCTCCCACCGGACATCCATTTCTCCAAAGGCAAACTAAAACGTTAGGGGCAGCACATTCTCGCAATTCCGCGATAAAAAAACCGCCTGAAAAGGCGGTTCTTTTTACTTCACCATCCATTGGACGGTGGCTACTTGGCGGGCTCCATAGCACCGCCCTGCGTCTCATGGGCTTCACTGCTGAAGTCCAGTTTGTCATCCTTACCCATGTACTCTGGCTTGCCTGCATCACCACCTGCGTCCAGGGCATCACCTTCCAGAGAACGGGTATTAACACAGCGCTGGATGTAACAAGCCTGTCCCCAAGGGGTGCGAATTGCGCACTCCTGCAATGCAATACTCACCGCCGTAGAACGTGAGCTGGAGCTACCCCACCCCCAGGCAGAGGGGCTGGCTGCATCACAGCGCCAGGCCAGAGCAGGGCTGGATGCCAGCCCGAGTGTCGCCATAATCGCAAAGGTTCCGACCATTTTTTTCATAACATTTCCTTCCTTTTGAACATTATTTTTAACCTTGTTTTCTCACCTTAAGCACAGAAAAATCGCTCGCGATGCGGCCTAGTGACTGACCTGCCAAGTAAAAAGATTCAATCCTGATGACTGCGGCGGCTTGCTGCTACCGAGGCCCCGGGTGGTGACATTCAGTGGCGCCTGCTGCAGATAGCCCAGGTTGCTGTTAACACCATTGCCGGGCTGACTGCTTACCAACAGATGCTCCATACCCACGGTTTCCACATTCACATCCCACTCAAAGTTCAGCGACTCGCCACTGGCCAGACGATTGGGCTGGCCGCTGTCCGGGTACAGCTGGGTGATACCGTACTGACTATCCACGAACAGGATGCTCACATCCTGGGGCTGACGACCTTCGTTGGTTACGCTGAACAGGATGCGGTCACCCTCGGTCAGCACCGGCTGGCCATTCACCGGAAACTCGCTCTGCTCACCGTCATGTTCAATGCGGAAACTCACCTTGAGCTGCTGCTGGGCACCGGGCAGGTGCTGCACGCTGGACATCAAGCGGGTGACGTTCGCGATCTTGCTCAGGCCGCCTTGCAGGACCGCCAGCTGGCGATCCTTGCTGTCCGGCAATGCCAGGTTGAGCAGGCGTTGCGGCAGACGGGTTTCGGCACAAACCTTGCGCGCCGCTTCTGCCAGCTGCTGCTCTTCGCAGGGCAGGCTCTGATCTGCCTGCAGGAACCACAGCTGCTCATCAAACTCGCTGACCAGAATGTCGGCGGCATCCAGTGCCGACACCTTGATCCCGATGCCAGACTTCTCGATTTCTGCCAACGCCTTCTGCAGGCGCTTCTCGTCCTTGTTGCTCATGGAGGCGGATGGCAACAGGGCCACGTTGACCTCGGTCGTCAGCACCGGCTTGTCCAGTCGTACGTACAACGTTGCCGGCCAGTCCTTGCTTTGTTCTTCCTCTGGCATGGCCCAGCTACGCACCGGGGTAGCACCATCCAGCCTCACTGTGCCGAGCGCGTTCTTTGCCTTGCCTACCGGCGAATCGTAGATCGTCACCGTGGCCCCCGTGCCCAGCAGCGACAGGGAGCCCGCCTGAATATCCAGCTTGCCGTTCTTGAAAGTCGCAAAGTAAGACGGCTCTGCCGGGGCATCGTCATTGAATACCGGACGACTCATGTCGCTGGCACTGAATAACGGCTGGGTCGCCTGCCACGGCAAGCTCTGGTAGCGGGACAGTACCTGCTGGGCCAGCTGCTGATAGCTCAGCTGCGGGTTGGCCCCAAGCACTTCCATCAAGGTGTAGGTAAAAAGGCCATGAAAACGGCGATCCGGCGCCCCGCGAGGCAGTTTCATTTCCGGTGTGGTCTCTGCACTCTGCGCCGCAGAGAAGGCAATCAGCTCACCCCGCTTGCGCGGCGGCTCATCTTCCGGCGTACCGCTGAACACCTCTCCCAGGAATCCCCGCGCCCGGGTTTCGGACACCATGGGGGAGGGACGGTGAATTAATGGTGCGTCGGGAATCCCCAGGACCGCACTGTCCACACGGCGGTACTTTACCTCCGGCATGGCCGTTGCCCCCCGGGTCATGGTGCCGGAATGACAACTGTCAAACACCAGCCACACATCGGCCCCGCGATCACGAATACGGTCGACATAGTGGGCGATTTCATCATCCAGAATCGCGTTCTTTACCGAACCGATATAGCTGTCCCATTCCGCAGCATCGGTGGGCAAAAAGATTTCATCCAGCCCGTCGGGCTCGGTATTGTCCGTGGCCTTCGCCGGCTGGCGGCTACCATGACCGGCGAAATGCAGGTAATAGAAATCATCTTCGCTGGCAGATGCCGCCAACCGCTCCAGCGCCGCCAGAATATTTTCCCGGGTAGGCAGGGTCTTGCCTTCTGCAGTAATCAGCTGCTCGATATTGTCCTGCTTGAATCCGCGCTGGCGCAGCATGGCTTGCACGATTTCAGCATCATGGGCAGGGCCATCCAACTGCAGCGAGGCCGGCAGATTTGGGTAATCCGCCACCCCTACCAGCAAGGCATGCCTGGCAGCCTGTACCGGTGACACCAGCATGCCACCCGCCAACATCGCGCCGCACAGCCACTTCCCGGTTCCCGATAGCGTCATTGTTCCTGCACCCATACTGTCCATTGCTGTTGAATTGGGATGGCCAGCGAGCCGCTTTTCGACAGCAATGAAGATTGTTTTTTTACGGTTTCCCGAACAACGTAAACGCAGCCCACGCTGCCGGCTCGGAATACCGTCCCCCTTCCTCAATCAGGGCCCGTTGAGCCTGGGCCATGGCAACCAGATACCCTTCCCCGGGATATTCCCTCAGGTTGCCATAAAATTGCTCCATCAACCGGGCCGTCGCCCCGTCATCCACTTTCCAGTAGGAGGCAATCACGGTAGGCACACTGGCCAGCGCAAACGCCCGCGCCAACGTCGCATACTCCAGACCCGGTTTGCCGATACCGGTTTCACAGGCCGACAACACGACCAGATCGGTCTGATCCAGGGTCAGACCGGCGATATCAATCACGCTGAGGCGGTAGTTATTGGCCAATAACAGGTAGCTGTCTGCCGGCACCGCCGGATCAAGATTACCATGGGTCGCCAGATGCACCACCCGGGCATCCTGCACCGCACCCGCCAGATTCGCATAGGTGGCAGAAGCGCCCTCAAGCACGGTGGGAGCCACCAGTGCTCCCCGGGCAATCCGGCTCACTTCCTGCCGGGCCCCAGGCAAGCTGCCATCCGGATCGGCCACCATGGTCAAACCGTCACTGAAGGATTCGTTCTGCTGCAGCACCAGGCTGAGGTGATACATGGACGGAATGACACCGATGTTAAAACGCTCGGCGGCATACTCGCGCACATCGCCCTCTTTCTTGCGTAACAGCGCCGGGAACGGCAAATACGTCAATGCCCCTACCGGTGTGACCAGTACCTGCTGTTTGCCTTCCAGCTCACGCTCCACCGGCCGCAGTAACTTGTCATACAACCAGGCCAGACCGGCATCCTGCGCATCGTCATCAGGCCCTGCCGCACGCTCCCCGGAAGCCGACAACCCGCGGTCATTGCCCGTCAGATGGGCTGCCCGGTACCGCATGCCTTTTACCACCAGCGCACTGGCGGCCTCCAGATCCGCACGGCTGACCTGCACTTCACGAATTTGCGCGCCCTCACGGGTTACCAGCTGGATCAGTAACTTTTCCGGCGTCGGCAGATACTGCACCAGCGCCTGATCCTCACTCAAACGCTGGTGCAAGGCGGCCACTTCACGGGGGTCCAGCTTGAGCATCTGGTACAACCCCGCATGCTCCGCTTCCATGCGTGCCAGCAACGTTTCCCGCAACCGGTTCTTGCTCTTCAGTTGCTGCCGCAGACGCTCAGCACGGGGCGAATCCGACACGCCCTTTACTGCACTGCCGGACGCCGCCGCCCCACTCAAGGTTGCAGCATCCGCCTCGGGCACCGGCTGCGCCACCCGGGTTTCCAGCTCGCGTATCTGCGCTTCCATCTGCCGGTAGCGAGCCAGCATTTTCCCGGCGTCACTGTCACCCGATATGGCAGGCAGGAAAATATCACTGAGCGCCTGTTGCTGTTGGGTGTCCTCTTCACGGAAAGCAAGCTGACCGAAATGGTTGTCATTGAGTAACGACGCCACCCCTTGAGAGTCATACAGCAACAGCCCCAGGTCGGTGCCCACATAAACCCGACCATTGCCGGCCACCGCTACCGCATGCACAGTGCGCCCACCGTATTGGCCCAGTGCGGCGTCCTCCGGCAATAACTGATTCAGACGATCCGGGTACAGCCAGGTGCCGCCGTGATACAACAGCACCCCGCCCGCCGACGGGAACAACCAGCTATTGCTCCCCTGGAAACGCGCCCCCTCGCCCCCCAGCCACAGCAGTGGGGTCTTGTCCGCCAGTGCCTGGTAACTGGGATCGTTGAGCTCGGCAAACGACTGCCGTGCGCCCCCCGTCGGTTCACGGGCGAAGGTAGTGTTGGTGCCAATCACCGCCGTTCTGTCATCCACCGGTGTGTAGCCTGTGACAAACCAATGTGGCGGCTTGCCCACATGCTCGAAACCGCTGCCAGTCCAGCGCAGCAACCCGCCAGACAACGACACCCCCTGATGGGTCAGATGCCCCTCATCGGACGCCACCACTTCGATCTCGCCCGCCAGGGTTTCATGCACCCCCGCCAGCATCGGGCTACGTGACGGGAAACGTTCGCTGTCGAGCAGATAGTTGAACTCGGTGAGAGTCTCTTGGCGGTAACGGAACAGGGACGAACCGGACACCACCCACAAGGTGCCTTCGCGGTCCACCAGCATGTCGACCACGCCACCTTGCCAGCCCTTTTCTTCGACCGCAGGCCGCGCGGAGAACAACTCCTGGGGCTGATCGCTGCCGGCAGGAAAACGCAGAACCGTGTAGCCGTCATGGGTGAGGAGATTGCCGTGTTGATCCTCTGCCAGCACACGGGCATTGGCCGAAGAAAAATACTGGGCTGACTCCAGTGGCTGATCATTGCCCAGCAACAAAATGTGGTCCCCCATGGCCACATAAAGACTGTTAAGCGTCTGACTCACCAACAGGTCGTACACCGGCGCTTGCTGCAGCTGCTGCGCGCCCTCGCCAAGCCGGGTGTACACACCCTCGTCGCTCAGCACCACCACGCCACGCGAATCACTGAAAGAGTGCCGCGGCCCGACAGCCATGCCCCCGCGTTGCTCGGCAAACGGCAGCGCCAGCGCCTCAAAATAGTGGCCCTGCAAGACATTCATGGCCCGGTCGGTACTCACCACCAACGCTTCCTCGCCACTACCCAGGTCCCACATCGACAGCCCATAAACCTGTTTTGACAGCAGCAAGTCACTGTCCGTGGCGACCAGCTCAGCATCCTGCTGCAGCCACTCCCAGCGCCCATTTTCATCCGTCAGGGATTGGCCAAAGACCTGATTGCCCTCCAGCCGGTAAACCCGCATGCGCCCCATGTCGAAGGTCATGTCCTGCCCCCGCCCCAGACTCACGGGAGCGTCACCAGACAACAACCACACCTGATGGTTGGCGCGGTAGAGCAAGGCATCGGGTCGGCCAGGCAAGCGGTAGAGCTGATCAATGGGATGAGTACCTGCCGCCGTAACGGCCTGCGGGTTCGCTTGCGCATACTCCAGCACCACCAGCCCGGCACCGGTCCCCGCCCATACACGGCTACCGCGTGACGTGAGCGATATGACCCGTGGCGACGGCAAACCTTCGGCCACACTCCAGCGTTTCAGGTCACCGTCGTAGTCTCCGGGAATCGCCAGCAAGCCCTTGGCCGTTCCCAGCCAGAGAATGCCATCCTCGGTTTCTGTCACGGCCAGAATGTTGGCGCGCGCATCCTGCTCCGATAGCACTGCAGTCGCCGACAGCCGCTGCTGGCGAAAATCAAACCCGTACCAGTGCCAGTAGCCTTCGCGCAGCACCGACAATCCCTGGCTGGTGGCCACCACCACATCTCCGTTGGCACGCATCACGACCTGATGTTTTTCAGTCCCTGCCAACGCCTTGCCAAACAGCTCATGATCGCCGTACCGTTTCCAGTAAGCGGTATTGCTGAAATCGGAACGCTGTAACCGGTGGGCATCCCGAAGCAACGCCAGTGGAGCTTCATTGACTGCAGCCAGGGCTTTGCGCAACGTGGACGACGACGCCTCCAGTTCCGCACTGCGTAACCAGTTCCAGGCCTCCGACCACTCACTGAAGGTCTCCTGCGGCAGCCCGCGCGGACGCACCTCCCGATACAGTTGATGCAACAGCGTCACCGCCTGGGCACCCCGATGACGGAATGCCTTTTCACGGGAGTGGACCTGCGCGGTCGCCACAACGCCATACAACAAACGCTCGGACTCTCCGACATAGTCAGGGTCGTCCCCTACCTGGCCGATCAAATACTTCGCCAGCGCCAGCGCTGCCTTCTGCTCCTCCGCACTGTGGTATTCGGTGTCCTCGTACTCCACCCGCAGGGCATCCACCTGTGGGTCGTTCACGCTCAGACGCGGCAACCGTTTCACATCGTGAATCCGCTTGACCTGATTGACCATGCCCAGCAGCGACTGGAACGAACGGGTGATACGCAACGCCATCTGCTGACCCTGCTCAGAGTTCACCGACAGAATCTCGCCCTGCTCGTCGTACGCTACCTCCAACACGCCCACATCCTGCTCGACGATACGCACAGGCTTGCCCAACGCATTGTAGGTAAAGTGCAGCGTGCCCTCCGGGCTGATCAGCGTGCGGATCTGGTCATCCTTGTCGTACAGCAACGTCATGGATTGGCCGCTGGAATCTTCAATGCGGGTCAGCTGCCCGGTCTCGGTATACCCCAGGCGCATAAACGTGGCGCCCCGGGCAAAGTACAACGGCTTGCCAAACACCGGGTGATCCTGACGCACAACCTGCTCGCCACTGGGCAGCAGAATCTCCACCCCGGGGATCTCGCTGTCGAGCTGATAAAACACCCGAGTACCATCAGCGCTAAGAGCATCACGGCGGGCCTCATCGAACCAGCGGATATAGCGCAGTGACGCCGAGGGGCGCATGCCCGCCACGGTGTAACGCTCGAAACTGGACAGGGAATCCCCCAGATTCCCCAGCGCCCGGCGCTGCCATTTCTTGTCCACACTCACACCGCGGGTTTCGGCATCATTGATGGCCTTGAGTGCCACAATCGAACTGCCCCCCCACAACAAATGCTTGTGCAGAAACGACGCCACCTTGCTGCTGTCGTAGGGCGATCGCGCCAGCATCCGGGCACCGTAGCCAAAGGTCTTGTCGGCTCCCAGTTCATTGGCATAACGCGCCACCAGATCATGAAAATGGCTGGTGCTGTCCTGCTGAAAAGCACTGCGCTGCGCCAAGGACTGTGCCGCACAGGACTTGTCCCCCCGCGCCAGGCAAAAGGCTTCCCGGTAACGCAGGTAATCCATGTAATGGCCATGCCCGCGGGCAAATTCATCAAACGCCGTTTGCGCCTCACGCAAAGTCTCGCTATCCACCCGCTCCTGCCGGGTCTGGTTTTCATAGACCCAGGCGTCGTACAGCAACATGGACTGGCGGGCACTCAACCGCCCCGTGGACACGAAACGCTCATGGCACTGTTGCGCCCAATCGTGGGCTTGGCGCCACGCCTTGGCAGACACGTAATAATCAATCAGCGCCTCACAACCAAACGTCTCCGTCGGCGCAGCGACAATCGCCGCTTCCCATAGAGCCGGCTCCTCGCCAGCACCGTGCTGCTTTGCCAATTGCCATGACGCCTTTTCCCAAGGCATGCGCTCCTGCCGCTGAACCACAAAACGTCGTGCCGACGCCTCCCCTCGCACGGCCAACAGGGCGTCATAGGTCTGGTTCAGATAATCAAGGGAATGGCCATGACGGGCCAAGCCGTCTTCCAGCAACGCCAGCGCCGAGGCCTGGCGACCCTCGGCCACGTCCTGCCGCGCCTGACGCAATAACAGCTCACGGTCATGGGGGTAATAGGAACGGGCCTCGCGCAGTAACGCCTGGTACCTCTGGGTATCCTGCAGCGTCGCCAGATCTTCCAGCACACTATTGAGCAGGCTGGCAGACGGCATACCAACCCGTTCGCGGTAACGCTCAAACACGCTAACGCCACCGCGCGGATCACCACTGTCGCGGTACGCCTGCAACCAGTCCGCCAGTTGCCCGGACGAAGGACTCTCGATCAAGGGGAAACCGGTCGCGGCTGCCGCCAGCGCCTCATCCGGTCGCTGCTCTGCCAACGCCAGACGCGCCTGCTCCATCCACAGCCGGCCCTCGTCCGGGTAACGAGCCAACGCCTCCGACAAGGCGCCCCGCGCAGCACCCTTGTCACCGTCATCCAGCAGGCCTGCCGCGTAATAACGCGCCGCGCGGGCCGGCACGCCGTCGTTTCCATACCAGCGCGCCAGGCCTTCCGCCACGCGCCGGGCCCGGTCGTGCTGACCGGTTTTAATCAACAGCTCCATGGCATCACTGCGTCCCGCATAGAACGGAAAGCGTGCCAGCCCCGCCATGTGGCTCTCGACCGCCTCGCGGTAATAGCCATTTCCCTTGAGCGTCAATGAGCGGGCGACCAAGGCCCGACCATCGTGGGGCCAGCGCTCAAGGTAGCGCTCCACATGGGCCAGCTGATCACTGTTCTTCCAACTGTGCTGCGGCACCACCGCCTGGAGATAGCCCCCCGTAAACCCGCCACGCACCGCCTCGGCTTGCGCAAATGCCGCCGCCCGCTCTCGCATCCCTGGCAGATCCAGGGCCGTCATGTTGTCGAACATCCAGGCCAGCTGCCAGTGATTGGGCGCCAGCGTAACCGCGGTTTCCAGGTAGTCGTAAAAGACCCCGAACTCACCCAGGTCCCGGGCCGAATCGGCCAACTCCACCAGGGCATACACCTCACCGAGCCGATAGGCCGCAGTCGCCGGGAACGCCTTCCAGGCTTCACGGGGGGCGGCATCCACCGCCATCAGCACCTGTGGCGTTATCCCCAGAGCCTGCTTCAGGGCCGGCGACGCCTGTGTCAACGCCGCGTCCAGGGTGTCCTGGCGGCGGTGCACCGCACTCCAGATATAGGGCGCGAGAGGATGGGGATAGGAGGACTGCAAATCCTGGCCCAGGCTGGCCAGCAAAGCCGCCTCGTCACCCGACCAATAGAGGGCACTCCAGTAGCGGACGCGATCATCATCAAAGTCCAGTGTCACAACATCCCGGGAAGGCGGTGTCGGGGTAGCAGCAAGCAAAACGCCCAGTGCATCGAACCGGCCCCAGCCAATCGCCAAATCCATTGGCGTCAGCCCGGTGGCATCCCGCTGCAGAGGTGACAGGCCGCCCTTCAGGAATCGCTCGCACAGCGCCACCTCACCGGCCTGGGCACACCAGTGCAGTGCTGACTGCCCACCCCCGTTAAACTGATCCGGCTCCGCCCCATGACGAAGCAACCACTGGGTCACCTCACCCCGCCCTGAAAGCATGCTGACCTGCAATGGCGTCTCGCCACTGGCAGAGCTCTGGGTCACGGGCGCCCCCGCGTCCACCAGCAGCTTCACCGCAGCCAGATCCCCCGCACGCACTGCCAACAACAATGGGGAATCACCGATCCCATCCGGCATCGACGCCAGACCAGGGTCCGCTTTGAGCTGCTCGGCCATGGCATCGTGATCCGCCATCGCCAGCGCATCCAGCAAGGGTGAGGCCGCCACGGAGAGCGACGCCGACAATATCCCGGCAAACACCACCCCACGGACACCCGCCCTGGTCCAACCCCTAAACAGGAATGAAGTCATTGAATATGCCCCAGCAGCCTCAAGAAACAGTAACGACTGAGATGGCCATCCCCCACAAAATCGACAGCCATCACATGCTGCCTCCCTCAAGACAGCCAGGAATGAATGTAGGGGAATGCGGGAAGGGACTCAATGACAGGGCAAAGGAACGAATGGGCCGGCAAGCGCTCCTGCAGTGTGTATGCAGACGGGATGCTAGCGATTATGCCGTTGAAGATCAGGGTGAGACACGCGTTTATCGGTTCAGGAAGGGGGGCTGGATTTACTGGACTGCCTTACAGGGCATTTGTCACCTTCGCGTGCCAGCAGAAAGTATCCACTAAAGCGGGGGACGACTAGGGCCGTTGCTTCACTGTGTTATACGTTTTCATAGTTGGAGACCTCAATCAAATTACCATCAGGATCCCTGAAATATACCGATTTAATTTTACCTAAAGCCCCGGTACGTTGAACTGGGCCGTCGATGACTTTGATGCCCTTTGACTCCAAATCATGTAGTGCGTGCTCTACCGGCAGGTCAATTATGAAACATAAATCAGCTGAACCGGATTTAACATTTTGTGCCTTAGGCTCAAACTCTTTACCTAATTGATGGAGATTTATCTTTTGTTGGCCAAAGCTTAACGCTATTCGCCCTTCTCCAAATTCGACTTTCTCCATGCCCATGACAGATGAATAAAATTGAATCGTTTCATTTATATCTTTTACTGTAAGAACCAAATGATCAATTCTATCTACTTTCACGATGCCTGATTCCTTACTGATGTATGACGCCAACCATCATGCGCTTGTCGCATGCAAGGCATTGTTATAAATCTTGACTAGAAATTCTGTTACTGAAACTGGAGTGATGAATCGCCCAATAAACCAACATCACCCAGAGCGGACCTAGAAAAATACAGCACACTGACCAAAACCAAGGCTTAGTACCCAAAAATAAATTAGGCAGTGATTTTGCATCTCGATATATCAAAGGGGACAAGATTATCCCCAAGGCATAAGACACGCTCAAATAGCCCAAAGCGGCGAAAAGCTTTGTCCCTTCCATTTATTCCCCCAATTTATAACGCCCGGTGCAGCAGGCAGATTGAAGTGACGGAGGAACGGAAATTTGGTCTGCCTGCCGCCACCTTTTATATCAGTCACTGATGTCTATGCAAACGCAGCGATTTGAAAAAATAGTAATCACAGATCAACGCAGCAAAAAGAACTGCTAGAGACTGAAAAAGCGCAGCATTTCCGTAAAACTTGATACCAAACTTTGAAACATAAACGTACCCATAAGTGAGATAGACCTTCCAAACACTGACCGCAGTCAAATTCGTTACAAGTGCCAGAAACACCAAACCCACATTCTTCTTCAAATATTCAAACATATCATTCTCAAGTGATATAACGCCAAAAGCAGGTGCATGTCGCATGCATGTTATTGTTAAGTCTCCACCCCGATATTTCCTGAATCACTCCCAAAGCATTTAATATAAGTTTGGTACTTGATAGGAAATATAGCCGAAGCATCCAGGCCGGTTATCTTACATAAAGCCGCCACCTCTTCCTTAGAGGCTTCGCAGTACATACAAAGCGATGTGTTTACACCATCAATGAAGACTCTATTTCCCGTGCAGCCATAAACACACATATACCCTGAAAAGATATCGCCATTACTAAACTGATATTCGGCATATGAAACATAAGGCTCATCTTGATCAAAACCCCTCACATCATCTATTGGAGAAACGGTTTCATCAGAATGGTC
>Ga0208568_1000628_pt1 | contig 12807 bp, 13 predicted proteins | sample DeeseametaMP2969_FD_184165 | JGI IMG/M metagenome (GOLD analysis project Ga0208568, IMG submission 184165) | Marine microbial communities from the Deep Atlantic Ocean - MP2969 (SPAdes) | ecosystem: Environmental > Aquatic > Marine > Oceanic | place: South of Funchal, North Atlantic Ocean... | reverse complement strand
CTTCATTCAGATGAATTGTTAAATAGAAATCAAAAAGAAGTATTTAAATCATTTGTAAAAAATGGCGGAGATTGGTTTCTTATGGAAGAAGAATTAGGTAAAAAAAAGGCAACCTTAAAAGCCACCTGGGATCGAATTCAGGAAACATTATCAAAGGCAAAATATGACTTCATACAAGAAATGAGAAAAAAAATGTAAACAGTTATAAAAATAATTTATTTTTCTTTAAGTGCTAATAATGGGCGACTTACAGGGTCGCCTATTTTTATTTATACCAAAAAAAAAGGGCAAAAACACCCTAAAAATCTGAATCCCATAGTATAAGTAGGGGGACATTAGTTGTCCCCATAAAGTTAATCGCATCGGATTGTTAGTCCGTTGCTTAATACACGATACAGTTTGATTTTGTCTAACTGTGTCTAAGAAAAAAGGAAATATATGGTAAAAGTATGGTATTCAGTAAAGGAAGCTGCACGTTTCCTAGGTGTTGGGGTAAGAACTATCCACAGATTAATCAAAAGCGATAATCCTATTCCATATTGCCGGATAGGTAAACAGATCCGATTCAATATATCTGATCTTGAAGCCTGGATGTTTTTCAAAAAACCATATAGACGTTTATCCAAGCGAGAACGGAATCAGTTAAAGGATAGACTGGAGTTTATCCATGAGTAATAAGTGGGATACAAATTATTTTGTACGAGTACCTAGGAAAATGTTTAATGATAAGGTTTGGAACAGGAAGCCATTCAGTAAAAGCAAGGCTTATGCTCATTTATATAGTATGGCTCATGATGGAGATAATTCAACAATCATAGAAACTAAGAAGGGCGATGTATTTACACTGAATCCAGGCGAAGTATGCAGAGGATTACGAACCCTTGCCAATATATTTGGTTGGGGAAAAGACAAAGTTTCCAAGTGGTTAAAAGACTATGAGCAGCTTGGTTACTTAAAAGTAAGAACAGACACTCCCGTTACCGTTGTGAAAATACTTGGTTGGATACCAATTAACAGACACTATCGGGACAGTATAAGGACACCACAGGGTCAGGATAAGTACAGGGCAAGGACAGTATCGGGACTAATTAATAATAATAAGACTAATAAGATTAAAGAGAATAAAGAGAGAGTAATCTCTCCCGATATTTTAAATCTCTTTCAATTATTTGTTGGTAACCAAGAATCAAAACCCAATGACAAACTTATTGGGGTGATTGAATCATCACTTGGTAACTCATCATACGAGTTAATGAAACGAGCTATTTCCAATTATCGTGCTAGTGATGATCAAAAAGACCCTTACTGGTTTTTTAAAGGTGATTACTTCAAATACCTTGAATACAAACAAATATATAATTGGGAATGTCCCGAATGTGATTATACAGAAACAAGCGATAGCCGGGATTATGTGTCTATTTGTAAAAAATGTCATGCAAAAGACAAGGTTACTCGTAACCGATTAATAATAAATAAGAGCCAGTTTAATGGGGCAACGGATTTGATGTCTGATGGTTTTTAGACGTAGTGATTGCCATAATTCTAAATATATCTAAAATAAGAGGTCAGGTCTTGAATAAACATACCATACGGGGTCGGTTTAGATACCTAATTCGCCTTATATGGAGCGATCATTCCATTAGGCGATAGTAACAACACATAATTACAAACATGATCTTAAAACAAAGAAAAAGGAGACAAAATGGCTGAGATCAGAAGAAATGAAAAGGGTCAATTCATTGACTCGGGAAATCCTGGGGGTCGCCCTAAGGGTCAATCAATAACAAAGCAATTGAGGAAGTATATGTGGGAAATTGATCCTGAAAATGGAACATCAAGAATGGAACATATGTGCGTAATTCTTTGGCAGAAGGCAATGGCTGGAGATCTAAGGGCAATTGGCTTGATTATGGATCGCCTTGAAGGTAGGCCGAAGCAACGGATAGAAACCGACGAATCATTAATGCAACCTATTAGGGTGTTTGATATAGACCCAGTGAGTTTCGTTATAAAAGATAAACACGGTAACATAATGCTGATTGATAAAGATACAAGAGAAATCGTAGTTGATTCTTTCCTTGAAGATGATCCCGAAACTAGGAACATAGGATAACGCAACAGATAAATAATCCCTTGCGTTACCGAGAATCAATTGATTATATGTCTAACTATATCTAATTTGAGGCGTAGAAAGGAGTAAATCACAATGGCTAAACTCGAAAAACGAAACGGTAAATATTACGTTCGGGTTTGGATTCCTGATTACAAGAAGTATAAATGGATTCCAACCGATGCTGGTAAAGCCGATTCAGTGAGAGTCTGCAAGTTGATTACTAAAGAAGAAGCTCTAGTAAGAGTCGGTCTTAAGAAGCAGCTTGATGCTCTCAAACTCGATCTGAGACTAGACGAGGCCATTGATAGGTTTCTAAAAGCCAAACGGAATGAGTTAAGTCCTAGCACAATACCATCTTATAGATTATCACTAGATGACCTAAAGAAGGTTTGTGGTGCATCCACAAGGCTAGGAGAGCTTAATCCAAATGACTATTTAGACCTTATCGATTACTTGAGAAATAAAAAACAAGTAACACCTACCACAATAAACATCCGCTTTAGATCAATAAAGGCGTTTCTAAACTGGTGTATTGATATGAGATACCTCAAGGAAATGCCATTTAAGATCAAAAAACAAGCGGAAATAAAAGGTGAGCCTCGAGTGTTTACTCCCGACGAATTCAAACGGATATACGATCTAACCCTTAATCCTGTATTAAAAGCCTATTTTAGGCTTACTTATTTTACAGGAATGAGGAGGAAGGAAATAAATGGCTCTAACTGGATCGAAAGAAATGGTAGATCATTTATTCAGGTTACGGAAACCAAAGGTACTGATAAATCCTGGCGGTTAATACCGATCCTTTATGATGATTGTAAATCCGATTGGGAACTAGCTACTAATACTCAATACAAACTAGATCGTCTAACGAGAGGTTTTACTGAAGTTGCCAAACTAGCTGGATGCTATGTCAAATTCAAAAAGACATTCCATGGTTTAAGGCATTCCTTTGGTGAACAATGGATAGGTGATGGAAAGTCGATAGCAATTTTGAAAAAGGTTATGGGGCATAGCAATATTGCTACAACCATAGACTTTTATTCTGATGCTAAAATCGATTATTATGGCGAAAAGGCGTTAAGTTAGGTCATAAGTTAGACTATGTTAGAGAGAACATATGTAGATGGTCGTCAAATCAAGGGACTTAAAATCCCTCGGTCATTGCGGCCGTGCCGGTTCGAGTCCGGCCCCGGGTACAAAATAAATATCTGTATATAAAAAATAGAGTGAATTAATTTATACTTTCAAAAGTAAAAATTATTCACCGCATAATTCATCATAGGCTTCCTGAGCCTCACTTACGTCTTGGCCTGTGCCGCTCATACATGTAATAACATCATCATAAGCTGTACACATATTTTCAAATGCTTCTGTAGTTCCATCTAACGCTTCACTTGCAGCATTCAATGCTTCAGCTTCAGTAACACACAACTCTTCTTCTATAGCTTCTTCTGCTTCATCACATCCTACCCATAATACAGGCAGAAGTAAGAATAACAATTTAAATTTCATTACTATTCATCCTATTTATTATTCAAGTCTCCAATTCAGGTCATATTAATTAAATAATTCTGTTTGGTCAATTAAAAATCACATTATGTGATCTGGGTCAATAATCATTAGTATACTTGATTATAATTGCTTGCGCACCCTATTATCCGAAGCAAATGACCAGGCGAAAATTCCTACAAATTTGGCAGGTCGCTACTGGTATGATCGTATCCTTCATCAGTGCGCCAGCAATATATTTTTGGCAGACAGATAGATCAGTGACTGCCGAAATAGATGATCGCTGGATCGATGCGGGGAGAGTCGATGATTTACCAATAGATCAGTGGCGAGAAGAAATGCTGCTTTTTCAGCGACAGGATCGCTGGGCTACATTTGAACAAAAAGAGCTTATCTATATCCATCGTAGCGCTCAGGATATCACAGTTTTCAGCGCCATTTGCCCCCATGCGGCGTGCCTGATCCGGAAGAATGATGCGGGTTTTGGTTGCCCATGCCATAAAAGTAGTTTTGCCAGTGACGGTATTGTACTTGCCGGACCGTCCCCGCGCTCACTGGATCGTCTGGATACAAAAGTGCAGGACGGGCGGCTTTATGTTAAATACGAAAAATTCAGGCCAGGAACCAAAACCAAAGAGATGGTTGGCTAATGCGACCTCTGCGAAGGATAATAACCGTCAGCGCTAGCGCCAGCCTGCTATTCCTGGGGCTGGTGATCCTCAGCGGCTGGGGTCTATCCGGGTCATATGTACCATCATTGACAGATGCGTTCCCAGCCACACTGTATCTGGAAAAATATAGTAGTGGGGGTCATTTGCTGCGCAGCATACATTATTATTCATCTTCCGGCCTGGTGTTCAGCGGTTTTGTGTTCCTATGCTGTTTTTATATCAGCGGGTTTGCTGCCAAATACCGCAAAACCTGGATACTGGGTGTTGTGCTCTACCTGTTGATTGTTGGAAGTGCATTCACCGGGTATGTGCTGCCCCTGGATCAGAATGCGTATTGGGGTACAAAGGTGCGCTTAGGCATTGTGGAGACGGTTCCCTTAGTGGGTACTGCCATTGCTGATTTTCTCCGCGGCGGTGCAACGTTCAACAGTGCTACGCTGCCCCGGTTTTTTACGCTTCATGGATCTGTATTAGCTGCGGCAATCTTCCTATGCCTGTTTCTCTTGATTCATTCCTGGAAATCAGTTTTCATACAATATCTCAGCGACCAGCGGTTCAACGTCACACTATTAGTTTCAATTATTCTATTTTTTATTCTAATAATTCGATTCAGCGCACCACTGGAATTGCCTGCTGATCCAGCAGATGTAGAATACAATCCCAGACCGGAGTGGTACTTCCTATGGCTATTTCAGTTTGGCAAATACGTGGAGTGGGCACCTTGGATTCAAAGTGGTGTTTTACCGCTTTTGGGTATTGGGTTTTTATTTGCTGTGCCGTGGCTAAGGAATCATGGTCAAAAAAGACGATCTGCCATAGCAGTAAGCTGGTGTTTGGGCTGGCTGGTTTTTACTGGCTTGGCTATAATTGATGATAAAGATCTACCAGGTAATCCCAATTATAGTGAGGGCATGGCCATAGATGCAGAAAAGAATTTCAACCGCTTATGTGTGGATTGCCATGGTCCTGGCGGATTGGGTGATGGACCTGAGGCCCAGGCGTTTGATCTGCCAACACCGGATTTTACCGCCCGCGAATTCTGGAATAATATAGATGAACAGCAAATGATAATCGCCGTCAGGGATGGCAAAGGAAATGATATGCCGGATTTTAGTGGATCGTTAACTTATGAGCAGATTTTGGCACTGATCCACCATATTGAAAAATCATTTAAACCGAACTATCAGGAGTAACACATGAAAATAAAATTTGTCTTACCGTTGTTCATCCTTGGTCTTGCAATTATTGTATATGGACAGTCCGATTTCAAGAATCTGAAAGTCCTTGATCCAAAAATAGAAGAATCAGAACTGAAGCTGCTTATGAAAAGCTACGCGAAAAGCCTGGGTGTGAAGTGTACTTTTTGTCACGTTCGCGATTCCTTTCATAAAGATGATAAAGAACATAAGCTCATTGCTCGTAAAATGATTGCCATGACAGCCGGTATACGCTCAGACCTTAAGAAGATATTCCCCAAAAAGGATGTGTCTGAGAAATTTAATTGTGTAGTCTGTCATGCTGGTAGCGCTGATCCGGAATGGGCCGAAGCGCATTTAATTAGATAAAGTACCCTGGTAACGCGTGTTTTGTATCAGAGTATATATCTTCTACTTGAACAGAATGACAAGAATGTCATACATTCCGCAATCATACTTTACGTAAAAAGTATGAACGATATGCGGAGTCTAAAACACAAGGCATTAGCTTTACTCGCCCTGCTCACCGTGATCCGTGCCTCAAATTCACCCGAGATAACAGATGTATTTGTGGATTCATTTACAAATGGATTACTGTTTACACTGTATTCTGAGGAGACAATTTACCTTGACAATGTTTCCAGTTGGATGTCTCCCCATGGTTGGTATTATATAACAGTCAATGGCGCAACATTTTCCCTGGATATTCCAGGTAAAATCCCAGCCCTGGGACAGGTAAAGGATATTGTAATAAAAAATAGCCATGAATCTGGCCAGCTCGCATTTTTGGTAAAAAAACCGTTCCATTCCATCCAAATATTAAAATCTGAAATATCCAATGCGGTGCAAGTCTCAGCAGTTTATGAGGTAAGTAGTTCAATTAAACAACGACTTGGAGATACGCTAGTTGAAAAAGATAAAGAAAAACCTCTTGAAGAAAGGACCCGGCCCTTAGCACGAAAAAAAGCGCAGGATGTTGCCAATCGCGAACCTAGTATTGATTATATGCACTTAGGTTTCAACGCTGACACGCTTAACCTGGCTGTTGATGAAATGCTGGATGCTATACTGCTTGATATGGCGGATGTTGATGATTTTACGAATAGTAAAAAGCTCGAGAATGAAACCGAATTTATCAGGATGTATGAAGGCAAACAGCACCGCATTAATGACCCTGACATTATGAATGACCTGGTCAAACTGGGTGACGTAGCCGTGAAAGGTCCAGCCAGTTCTTCCGTCCGGGAATTATTCATCCCCAAGAGGAAATGGTATAAGGATGATTTCTTTTTACCGAAAGATGGGCCGCAGGAAAAGGGCCGGTTAAAGATAACTTCCACTATTGATGATATAACTGTATTTATCGATGATGAATATGTTGGCTTGACACCAATCAATGATAATATTGAATTGACTGTTGGTCCGCACAAGGTTTGGTGTATACCGCCAGTACCTGCGAATGATAGCCGCTGGTATGAGGATCCAATCAGTGGAAATGTGATCGGGGACGCCATTCATAATGTAATTGTCCGCGAGAATGCAGTCACGATGGTGGACTTTGACCTCTATATTCTTAATACATCGCCAAATTATAAGGAAAAAGTATATTACCTGGACTCCTTAGGCGCCATCGTTGGTCCAGAAGATGATAGCCGCTATGCAGACCTGAGTATGGAACGGTTTATTAAGAAACGCATTACTAGTCATAAAAATTCTGCGGTTAAGAGAGCAGTTGTACCGCCACTTGTTAAAGAAGGCAAAAGCACGAAACAGAAGACAGCTATGAATGTGCCGCCGCCTTTGGCAATGTCAGATCTACGAAAATCCAACAAAAAGACCGCGGAAAAAACGCAGGATCAAACAGATTTAGCAAATACAACACCTGGCGCAGATGATACCAAAGCAGAAGTGGATGTGCGTGAGTCGGAAATTGAAGATACTGAAGTAGATGACATAGCGGATATTGTTGTGCCCGATCCAGATGAAAAAACAAGTAATGATTCCAAAGGTAATTTGTTTAGCCGCCTTTTTTCATCGTTAAAAAGAAATGGTCCAAAAGGATCAAAACGCGATAAACCCGACACACAAGAATCACAGATCGATGAACCAGCAGAAGAAGAAATGGAACAGCTAAAAACTGATATTGAAGAAGGTGACCTAGCCGCTGCTGATTTAGATATAAAAACTGCTAGACCCGATCGCAATATTTTTCAAAGAGTTTTCCCACAAAGGGATTCCACAGCAAACCGGCAGAAGGAACCGCCGCGTCGCTCCACCATACGTTCTGCGGATTTGGATGTTGTCCGGATAGTTAATGCGGAATACGTAAATCCGAAAAAGCGTCGACCGGTGAATATCAATAATAAATTTCCCAGCACCAATCACCGCGTATATTGTTTTACGGCTGTAAAGAATCTCGGCACACCGGTCAATATCAGTCATTATTGGTACCGTAACGGGGAATTTATGGCCCGAGTACCAATGGAGGTCGGTTTTTCAAGTTTCTGGCGTTGCTGGTCTTATATCACTCTCAAAAACGGTTTCGAAGGGAATTGGAAGGTAGTAGTCCGGGGGCCTACCAACCAGGTACTAGAAGAAATAAATTTATCCATCTTTCCGGATAAGAATCTGGCCAAACAAAAGCAATAAGAATACGTCCCAACAGTATTTCCTTTGGTGCCATTATCCTGATTTCCTATTTTGGTATGCGTGAAATCACAGAGAACTGCACCCCAAACCCACACTGTATACGGACTAAATAGCGCAAAACAGGTCCTTAAAACGGATCGCTTCGAAATTACCGCGATTGATATTCATAAAAATGGTCCTGCTGATAAAGACCCTGTTATTACAGATTTGTTAAAGGAAGTTACTTTTGCACCCAGATCTTGGACCAATGAGAAGTTTGCCAGGAAATACGAAGGATACCGCACCCAGGGTATAGCAGTATCCTTTATTGGACCGGTGATCACACCTTTGCCTTCCTTTGCTAATGGTAAGCCTACTATGGGATTTTTGCTGGGGGATCATATATCGGATCCGCAAAACCTGGGACAGATAATTCGCACGGCTGAATGTGCCGGTTTGGATGGCTTAATTCTACCTGAAAGAGGTGGTACACAACTTACCGATGCTGTATTACAGGTTAGCCAGGGAGCTTTTGTTACATTACCAATCTACAGTTGCGGCAATGTGCAACAAACATTGCAGCAATTGAAAGACGAGGGATTCTGGATTGTAGGTGTAGAAAATGATGAACAGGCAAAAGTATGGTATGAAGTGAATTATTCTGGTAAGGTAGTTATTGTTGTCGGTAGTGAAGGGCAGGGTATTCGAAAGCTGGTGCGCAGGAGATGTGATTTCCTGGCAACCATACCCATGCAAGGTCAAATTAATTCATTAAATGTATCTGCTGCTGTGAGCGCGGTGCTATTTGAAAGGCAGCGGCAGATTAACGCTGAAAAGTGATACCAATATGAAAATATATACGCCGGTAGGCCGGATAATACTGATCGCAGTATTGTTATATAGTGGCTGCATTACAGTAGTGAAAAAAGACACGGAAATTTTGTGGGACACCTATGGCGTCCCACACATTTTTGCCGGTGACTATAATCAGTTATTCTATGCTTTTGGCTGGGCCCAAATGCGTAACCATGGGAATCTCATGCTGCGGCTATTTGGACAGGCCCGGGGCCAAGCTGCTGAATATTTTGGCGAGTCTTACCTAATATCTGATCAATGGGTACACACGCATAATATTCCACAGCGAGCTGCTGAATGGCTGGATTTACAACAGCCTGAGTTTAAACAGTATTTTCAAAGCTTTACTGCCGGTATAAATGATTATGCTGCTCAATTCCCTGAAAAAATAGATTCTGATAACAAAGCTATTCTACCAATAGAGCCAACGGATTTACTGGCTCACTATCAGCGTGTAATCATCTATCATTTTGTCACAAACCCGAGAGATACGCAATTCAATCCGACATCAATACGCGCAGACCGGGGTTCTAACACCTGGGCGATCGGTCCGTCAAAGTCTGCCTCAGGTAATGCGATGCTGATCATCAATCCGCACTTACCTTGGGGCGACATGTTCACTTGGTTTGAAGTTCAACTAAATTGCAAAACTTTGAATATATACGGCGCAACCCTTGTGGGCAGCCCCTTTATTGGTATTGGTTTTAATGATTACCTGGGCTGGGCCCACACCAACAATGTGCATGATGGACAGGACCTGTACAAATTGGTTCTTGCTGATGGTGGCTATAAATGGGGTGATGATAGCAAACCATTTGCGACTAGGACAGTGAAATTGAAGGTAAGAGGGTCGGATGGGGTGCTATCAGAAAAAGAGTTGACCATAAAAGAATCGGTTCATGGCCCAATAGTCCGCGAAGATGAAAATCATGCCTATGCTCTACGGGTTGTAGGACAGGATCAACCATATATATTTGAACAATATTTAGGAATGGCACTAGCGAAAAATTTTGATGAATTCCAAAAAGCGGCCAGTCGTTTACAAAACCCATTCTTTACTACCATGTATGCCGATCGTGACGGACGTATTATGCACCTTTTTGGTGGCAGGACCCCGGTTAGGCCTGCTGGAGATTGGAATTGGCTGGGTACTGTTCCTGGTGATACGCCGCAAACGCTGTGGCATGAGACACATACATATACAGAATTACCAAAGGTGATCGATCCAAAATCAGGGTGGCTGCAGAATGCCAACGATCCACCATGGACTACTACACTGCCGCGGGAATTGGATCGCCGCGATTATCCCGATTATATGTCCCGGAACTTTATGCATTTTCGTGCTCAGAGATCAGCTAGAATGGCCTATGAGGATGATAAAATTACCTTCAATGAACTATTAGCCTATAAGATGGATACCCGCATGGAACTGGCGGACCGATTAGTGGATGACTTGGTCGAAGCAGCTGAAAGTTCAGATGATAATTTTTTGCACGAAGCAGCTGCTGTATTGAAAAAATGGGATCGCTGTACAGACAATGAAAGCCGTGGTGCTGTATTATTCAAGGAATGGGTGGATGCGGTTGGCTTTTATATAGATAAACCCGATCTGTTTCATTCACCTTGGCTTGAAGAAGATCCGTTTAATACACCTGTTGGAATTGCGGATATAACTGCCGGATTGGCGGCACTGCGCAATGCTGGGAATAAGGTAATTGATAACTACGGTAAACTGGATATTGCCTGGGGCGATGTATTTCGTATTATCCGTGATGATGTGGATCTGCCGGCAAATGGCGGCCCCGGTGATCCTTATGGTTTATTTCGAGTGACGGGATACCGCCCAATAGAGAATAATCGCTATGCGGCTGTTGGGGGTGATTCTTTCCAGGCTATTATTGAATTCGGTGATCCATTGCAAGCAATGGCCAGTATTAGCTATGGCAATGCTTCTCAAGAAGGATCCCCCCACCGCACTGACCAGGTGAAATTTTACTCGCAGAAAAAGTTACGACCAATATGGCGTTCACGGTCAGAAATTGAATCAAACCTTACACTGACTGAACAATTCTAAATATTGGACCAGAAAGGGAATAGTACAGGATGGCAAATATATATGATGAAAGATCGGATGATCACGCTGGGTTTGCTGCCGGCGCCAAAGTAGAAACGACTATTGATCATCATGAAGTAAATAGAGATCTAGCTGCCCAAACGCAACTCACAATCGTATCCGTAGCTCACTTTCCCACCCGGGTCATTGCAACTGATGAAAATGGTATCGAATGGACTCTGCCACTGCATTCCGTAAAAATACTGGAACAAGTTGTTCAAAATGATGAGCCAGGTGAAGATGCAGATGCCGGTGATGATGGGTAAAACCATCCACCAAATCAAGGATGTATCGTCTACCTCCGCATTAGAAGACACCTTACCATCGATAAATTTTCTGTGATCAACTGCATCATCTCGATATATTCATCCGTTAACTGCGCGACTCACTGCAAGCTATTGTTACACAGGACCCTTTCCGTTTTCCACTGGATGTGTCTGTTTTTTGGAATTTCTTATCCCACGGAATAATCATTTTGAAGGTACTTTGGCTCATGGTCATTGAAAATATGCGCTGCCGCGGAGGATCATTTTTAAATATGATCCTGATCACCAATGCTGGTGTTTTTATCATTTCGTTTGTGAATAGTGTTCTGGGCGGTAATTACTGGTTCATTTGTGAAAAACCTGGTGGTGAGAGTCTCTTTATTATTGGTGAGTGGCCCCTCTATTTCATTGGGTTTGAGATGTTTGGCATTCTTGTGTTGGGTTTGTTTTACATTCCCATGATCATTCTGCGAAAAAAAGGGGTGAAATTTGCAGTCCGATAAATACAGCATTAATTTCTATTCAAAATGAGCAGATTATTTTTCTATTTTTTTGCTGTATTAGTTATATCATTTTTATGCTCATTACTAGAATCTTTTATTCTTTCGGTAACACACGCCCATATAAGTTTAGTGTCAAAGGATCGGCCTGCGTTGGGGAAAAAGTTGTCCTACTTTAAGGAAAATATTAATCGACCTTTATCGGCCATCCTGAGTTTAAATACCATAGCCAATACGGTAGGCGCAGCCAGTGTTGGCGCGATCGCCTTGATTGAATTTGGCAGCAGTTGGGTGGCAATCATGTCCGGTATTTTGACCTTATCTATATTAATCTTCTCTGAGATCATACCAAAAACAATCGGCGCGCTATACTGGAAAAGAATACTTGTTCCTGCTACTTTTGCGGTACAAGTGCTTATCGTTATGACCTATCCACTGGTGGTCCTGCTGGAATTGCTTTCCAAGTGGTTGGCTAAGGATGGAAATGAAGATAAAGTTTCTCGGGAAGAAGTTATTGCAATGGCAGAATTGGGTGAGGATGAAGGTACGATTGAAGAGAGCGAGAGTACGGTGATTGAAAATGTACTCATGCTTGATGATATCCCAGTAGAGGAGGTGCTCACACCCAGATCTGTGATCTTTGCGCTGGATAAAACCAGTAGCGTGAGAGAAGTTCTGGACAAGTACAATGACATTGAATTTTCACGGATTCCTGTATATGAAGAGGGACTGGATAATATCATTGGTATCGTGCGTCGCCATGTTCTATTAAAAAGCAAAGCTGAAGATCAATTTGATGTGACCATGGGTGAATTGGCTAAACCGATCCATACTGTGGAAGAAAATGATTCTGTTGGTAATGTACTGGATGAATTTGTGAAACGTCGAGAACACCTTTTCATGGTCAAGGATCAATTCGGCCAGGTTGCCGGCCTGATCACGCTGGAAGATGC
>Ga0208568_1000625_pt1 | contig 12821 bp, 8 predicted proteins | sample DeeseametaMP2969_FD_184165 | JGI IMG/M metagenome (GOLD analysis project Ga0208568, IMG submission 184165) | Marine microbial communities from the Deep Atlantic Ocean - MP2969 (SPAdes) | ecosystem: Environmental > Aquatic > Marine > Oceanic | place: South of Funchal, North Atlantic Ocean... | reverse complement strand
ATCATTTATTGCATTTATTAAATAAGATGCTTATAAGACCTTGTTGAATAAAGCTTTATTGTGAGTATTGGTAACCTCCAAGTTATAGGAGGGGTACCAAAGCGGTCAAATGGGGCGGGCTGTAAACCCGTTGACTTCGGTCTTCGAAGGTTCGAATCCTTCCCCCTCCACCAAGTTCAATAAAGTTTTGGTCGACTTAAGAGTGTGATAGGTTTGGAATGTTGCGGGTGTAGTTCAATGGTAGAACACCAGCCTTCCAAGCTGGTCGTGAGGGTTCGATTCCCTTCACCCGCTCCAAGTTTATTATTAAGAAAGTATAATTGAGGTAAAAAAAAATGGCAGAGAAAAAAAAATTTGTAAGAAATAAACCACATGCTAACGTAGGTACAATTGGCCATGTGGATCATGGCAAGACCACATTAACGGCAGCAATAACGAAAATATTGGCTGAAACGGGTGGAGCTGAATATATTGCTTATGATCAAATCGATAAAGCTCCAGAAGAAAAAGAGCGGGGAATAACTATTGCAACTGCTCACGTTGAATATGAAACTGAAAAAAGACATTATGCCCACGTCGATTGTCCTGGTCATGCCGATTATGTAAAAAATATGATAACCGGTGCAGCCCAAATGGACGGTGCTATACTTGTTGTTAGCGCAGTAGATGGACCAATGCCACAAACTAGAGAACATGTTCTTTTAGCAAGACAAGTAGGAGTACCGGCTATTGTCGTTTACTTAAATAAAGTAGATCAAGTAAAGGATAAAGAACTTTTAGATTTAGTTGTTGAAGAAATACGTGAAGTCTTAACTTCATATAAATTTGCTGGAGATAAAATTCCAATCATTAAAGGATCAGCATTAAATGCAGTTGAAGGAAAAGATGAAGTAACAGGAAAAAATTCAATTTTAGAATTAATGAAGGCCATCGATGAAAATATACCCCAACCTACAAGACCAAAAGATAAACCGTTCTTAATGCCTGTTGAAGATGTTTTTTCTATATCAGGTCGAGGAACTGTTGCGACAGGCCGTGTTGAACAAGGGGTTGTTAAAACTGGTGAAGCACTTGAAATAGTTGGAATCAGAGAAACTAAAAAGACAGTTTGCACAGGTGTTGAAATGTTTAGAAAACTTTTAGATACCGGAGAAGCCGGAGATAATATTGGAGCTTTATTAAGAGGTATAGAAAGAACTGATATAGAAAGAGGCCAAGTGTTGGCAAAACCTGGATCAGTTACACCGCACACTAAATTTGAAGCTCAAGCTTATATATTAAAAAAAGAAGAGGGTGGCAGACATACTCCTTTCTTTACAAAATATAGACCTCAGTTTTATTTTAGAACTACAGACGTTACTGGAGAAGTTGAACTTCCTAAAGGCACAGAAATGATTATGCCTGGTGATGATTCAAAATTTACTGTGAAGTTAATAACTCCTATTGCAATGAATGAAAAATTAAACTTTGCTATTAGGGAAGGTGGTAAAACAGTTGGTGCTGGAGTAGTAACCAAGATATTAGAGTAAGCTCTTAGGAGCGTAGCTCAATTGGTAGAGCGCCGGTCTCCAAAACCGGAGGTTGGGGGTTCGAGTCCCTCCGCTCCTGCCAAAATGAGAGTTGAAAAAAATGTTTAACCCTTTAAAATTTATTCAAAACGTAAAACAGGAAGCTTTTAAGGTAACTTGGCCAACCAGGAGAGATGTTCTGATTGGATCCCTAATGGTTTTTGCAATGGCTACTGTTGCTGCAATTTTTTTCTTACTTTTGGATCAAATATATAGGTTTTTGCTTGATATAATTTTAGCTATTAATATTTAAATATGAAAAATTGGTACATAATCCAGACGTTTTCAGGTTTTGAGCAAAAAGTTGCTGAAACGTTAAAAGATATTATAAAGAACAAAGAGAAACTACTAGAGGATAAAGTTGAAGATGTTTTAGTACCAACTCACGAAGTTACTGAGGTAAAAAGAGGAAAAAGAGTTCAGAGAAAGAAAAAATATTTTCCAAGCTATGTTTTAGTAAAAATGGAAATGAATAAAGATCTTTATCATATGATTAGAAATATTAATAAAGTTACTGGTTTTTTAGGAACAAGAGGAAATCCAGTGATTGTTCCGGAAAAAGAAATTAATAAAATTATGGGAAGTATTAAAGAAGGTACATTGGCGCCCAAAACCCAAATTACTTTTGATATTGGTGAACAGGTAAAGGTTTGTGAAGGTCCTTTTGCTTCGTTTAGTGGTTTAGTTGAAGAAGTTGACGAAGAAAAATCAAGACTTAAAGTATCTGTTTCAATTTTTGGGAGACCTACTCCTATTGATTTAGAATATAACCAAGTAGAAAAATTTTAGCCATGGCGAAAGAAATTGTTGGATACGTTAAATTACAAATAAAAGGTGGCCAAGCAAATCCTGCACCGCCAGTTGGCCCCGCCTTAGGTCAGCGAGGAATCAATATTATGGAATTTTGCAAAGCATTTAATGAAAAAACTAAAAGTTTGATGGGAAAACCAATCCCAGTAGTTATTACTGTTTATAAAGATAAAAAATTTGATTTTGTTATTAAATCTCCTCCTGCTTCGTATTTTATAAAGGAGGCCGCGAAGCTAAAGGGCGGATCAAAAGAACCCGGAAGAGTTATAGTTGGTTCAATTACTACGAAACAGGCAGAAAAAATAGCTCAGGAAAAAATGAAAGATTTGAATGCTTTTGATTTAAAAGAAGCTACAAAAATTATTTGTGGATCAGCTAAATCCATGGGCATCGAGGTAAAGGATTAATGAAATTAAAAGCATCAAAAAGATTTAAAAAATTATTAGAAGTTTCGAAAGATAAAAAAATTGAAACAATTGAAGAAGCTATTAAAATGGTTAAAAAAAACTGCACAACAAAATTTGATGAATCTATTGATGTTTCTTTTAATTTAAACTTAAAACAAAAAAAGGAAGAATTTTCCTTAAGAACTTTAGTTAATTTACCTAATGGTAATGCAAAAAAAATTAAGTTAGCAGTCCTCTGCGAGGATAGTAAAGTCCAGGAGGCTAAAGATGCTGGTGCTGACTTGTCAGGTGCTGATAGTTTAGTTAATGATATTACTAATGGAAAAATAAACTTTGATAAACTTGTCGTGACACCAACAATGATGCCTAAGATGGGAAAATTGGGAAAAATTTTAGGACCAAAGGGCTTAATGCCTAATCCAAAACTCGGAACTGTAACTAATAATATTAAATCTATCGTCAAAGCTATAAAGTCTGGTCAAATAGAAATTAAAAATGATAAAGATGGTAATGTTGGCGCTTCAATTGGAAAGAAAAGCTTTTCTGATATAAAAATTAAAGAAAACTATAATTCTATTTTAGAAACTATATTAAAAGAAAAACCAAGCGGTATTAAAGGCGATTTTATTTTATCTGCTTTTTTAACATCTACTATGGGAATTTCTTATAAATTAAAATTAAGCAAATAACCGTCATGATGAACAAAGATAAAAAAAAGACTTATATAGAAGAAATGAAAAGTTTCTTTAAAAAAACAAGCTCTGTTTTTGTAACTCATTATCAAGGTCTTACAGTAAATCAAATTGATAAATTAAGAGAGGAAATGAGAAAACATGGAATTCTTTTTAAAATTACCAAAAATAGAATTACAAAATTAGCTTTAGAGGGGAGCAAATTTAAAAAATTAGAAAATTTGTTTTCCGGGCCTACAGCCGTTGCATTTTCGGATGATGCAATAACTTCTGCAAAAATTTTAACTAAGTTTGCTAAAAGTAATTCAAATTTAAAAATTATTGGTGGAATCATGCAGGAAGAGCCTCTTACTTTGGAAGATGTGGAAAAAATTGCCACACTACCAACTTTGGATGAAGCTAGAGCCAAAATTGTAGGTATTTTAACAACACCTGCACAAAAAATAATAAGTATTTTACTTGCACCTGGCGCAAAAATTGCTATTTTGGCGCTCGCAAAGAGTAGAAAAACTTAAATCAGGATATCCATGACAGAATTAAATAAAATTGTAGACCAATTATCAAAACTTACAGTAGTAGAAGCTGCGGAATTATCAAAACAATTAGAAGACAAATGGGGTGTTACAGCTGCAGCACCAGTAGCAGCGGCTCCCGTGGCAGCAGCACCAGCAGAAGAAAAATCAGAATTTACAGTATTTCTTACAGCATTTGGAGATAAAAAAATTAACGTTATTAAAGAAGTTAGAGCGTTTACAGGATTAGGCTTAAAAGAAGCAAAAGATTTAGTTGAGGCAGCACCAAAAGAAATAAAATCTGGCGTAGCAAAGAAAGATGCTGAAGAAGTAAAGAAAAAGCTAGAGGTTGCTGGAGCTAAAGTAGAATTAAAGTAATTTTTTTAAATTTAAATTTTTAATTTACATCGCAGGATGTAAATGTTGTGCATGCAATTATCTTTTACTGGAAAAAAAAGTATCAGAAAAAATTTTGGGAAATTAAAAGAAATCTTATCTATTCCTAATTTAATAGACGTTCAAAAAAAATCATATAATCAATTTTTATCTTCAAAAAAAAATTCTGAATCTAGTTTACAAAAGGGTTTAGTTAAAGTTTTCAATAGCATTTTTCCTATTGAAGAATTGTCTGATAAAGCGACTTTGGAATATTTGTCTTTTCGTTTAGAAAAATCAAAATTTTCTGTTGAAGAATGTCGACAAAGAGATTTAACCTATTCCTCAGCTTTAAAACCAACCTTGCGTTTAGTTATATACGATATAGATCAAGAAAATAATACAAAACAAGTTCTTTCAGCAAAAGAACAGGAAGTTTACATGGGAGATATACCATTAATGACTCCTAGCGGAACTTTTGTAATTAATGGTATTGAAAGAGTTGTTGTAAATCAAATGCATAGAAGTCCTGGAGTATTTTTTGATCATGATAAAGGAAAAACACATGCCAGCGGTAAATTGCTATTTAATTGTAGAGTGATACCAAATAGAGGGTCTTGGCTAGACTTTGAGTACGATGTTAAGGATATACTATATTTTAGAATAGATAGAAAAAGAAAACTACCAGTCACAACTTTACTCTATGCCTTAGGCTATAAAAAGATAGAAATATTAGATTTATTTTATGATTTCAAAACTTTTAATTTTGATCAAAAAACAAAAAAATGGAAAACAAAATTTAATCCAGATGATTATAAACGTCCGATTAAATTAAGAAACGATCTTATAAATTCTACCAATGGAAAGAAAGTATTAAAAATAGGATCTAAAATTAATTTTGTTATAGCTAAAAAAATTTATGATGAAGGTTTGAAAAATATTTTGGTTTCGTCTGATTATTTTTTAGACAAATATATAAAAAATAATTTGTCAAATCCATTAACTGATGAAATTTTTTTAAAAACTGGCTCATCGATTTCAAAAGAAAATTTAGATAATATATTAGAACTAAATATTAATACACTTACAATAGCTGATGTAGATCCCATAAATAAAGGGTCATACTTACTTGATACTTTAAATATTGAAAAAAATAATTCTAAAGAAGAAGCAATCAATGATATTTACAAAGTTTTGAGACCGGGAGAACCGCCATCTTTTGAAGTTGCTAACGAAATCTTTAATAAGTTGTTTTTTACTTCGGAGCGCTATGATCTTTCGGATGTTGGTAGAGTTAAAATAAATAGCAAACTACACCTTCAATGTAGTGATACAATAACAATTCTACGAAACGAGGACATTGTAGCAATCATTAAACATATGCTTGATTTAAGAGACGGCAAAGGTGAAGTAGATGATATAGATCATTTAGGAAATCGTAGAGTAAGATCGGTCGGTGAATTAGTAGAAAATCAGTTTAGAATTGGCATTCTAAGGATGGAAAGAGTCATAAAAGAAAAAATGTCAACTCTGTTAGAGGTAGAATCTGCCATGCCTCAAGATTTAATAAATCCTAGACCAATATCTGCAGCTATGAAAGATTTTTTTGCAACATCACAATTATCTCAATTTATGGATCAGACAAATCCACTATCTGAAATAACACACAAGCGAAGAGTTTCTGCACTAGGCCCCGGAGGCCTTACAAGAGAAAGAGCTGGATTTGAAGTTAGAGATGTTCATCCGACTCATTATGGACGTATATGTCCTATAGAAACGCCAGAAGGTCCTAATATTGGATTAATAAACAGTTTAGCGACATACTCTAGAATCAATAAATACGGATTTATTGAAAGCCCTTATAGAAAAGTAGTAGATGGGAAAGTTACAGATAAAATAGAATATTTGTCTGCCGTAGAAGAAGAAAAGTATACTATAGCTCAAGCTAATTCACCTATAAACGAAAATGGGAATTTTGTAGAAGAACTTTTGTCATGTAGAAAATCACCTAATTTTATTCTTGCTAAGCCAGACGTAATTGAATATGTGGATGTGTCTCCAAAACAACTTGTCTCGGTAGCTGCGTCACTGATCCCTTTTTTAGAAAACGATGATGCAAATAGAGCTTTAATGGGATCAAACATGATGCGCCAAGCTGTTCCTTTGATAAAACCGGAGTCACCATTGGTTGGAACTGGAATCGAACAAGATGTGGCTCTTGATTCGGGAGTAACAATTATAGCTAAAAGAGATGGCATTGTTGATAAAATTGATGGAAAAAGAATAGTTGTTAAAGCTACTGAAAAAGATCTTTCAAAATCAGGAGTAGATATTTACAATTTACTTAAATTTCAAAAATCAAACCAAAATACATGCATTAATCAAAGTCCTCTAGTGAAAATTGGTGACCTTATTAAAAAAGGAGACATTATTGCAGATGGTCCTGCAACTAAATTGGGAGAGTTAGCTTTAGGCAAAAATATTACAGCGGCATTTATGCCATGGCTTGGTTACAATTTTGAAGACTCAATTTTAATTTCCGAAAGATGTGTAACAGACGGCGTTTTTACTTCAATTCATATTGTAGAATATGAATTAATGGCTAGAGATACAAAATTAGGAACCGAAGATATAACAAGAGACATACCAAATGTCAGTGAAGAATCTTTAAGAAATTTAGACGAATCAGGTATAGTTTATATTGGAGCGGAGGTAAAACCAGGCGATATATTAATTGGTAAAGTTACACCTAAAGGTGACACAATATCCAATCCTGAAGAAAAATTATTAAGATCTATTTTTGGTGAAAAGGCAACTGATGTTAGAGACTCATCCTTAAAAATGTCACCAGGAGGTAACGGAATAGTAGTTGATGTAAGAGTTTTTAATAGACATGGAATAGAAAAAGACGAGCGATCCACATCAATTGAAAGAACAGAAATAGAGTCGGTTCAGGAAGATAAAGGTGTGGAAGAGGAAATTCTCGAAAGAAATATTAAAGTAAGAGCTCAGGAAATTATAAATAACAGCAAGCTAAGTAATGACTTTAAAAATCTTGAACCCGGTACCAAAATTACTTCACAAGATTTAGAAAAATTAAATTTAAACGATTATTGGAAAATGGCTTTTGAAGAAGAACAAACAAATAAGGATCTACAAATTCTTAAACATCAATACACTAAAGTAAACCAGGACATAAAGGAACGATTTGAGGATAAAGTTGAAAAAATTCAACAAGGAGACGAACTTTTACCAAACGTATTAAAAATGGTAAAGGTTTATGTTGCTGTTAAAAGAAGTCTTAAACCTGGAGATAAAATGGCTGGAAGACATGGCAACAAAGGAGTTATAAGTAAAATCGTTCCTATTGAAGATATGCCTTATATGGAAAATGGCAAACCTGTTGATGTAGTTCTAAATCCATTAGGTGTTCCAAGTAGAATGAATGTTGGTCAAATTTTAGAAACTCACCTTGGTTGGGCTTGTTCTGAGTTAGGAGAAAAAATTAATCGAATTATAAAGCTTAAGACAGATATAGACAAAAGAAACAGTTCAATTCGTGAAGTTCTTAAAAAAATATATGGTAAAGATATATATGATACAAATATTAAATCATTAAATAAAAAAGAATTTGAAGAATTATCTTCAAATTTATCATTAGGAATACCTATAGCTACGCCTGTTTTTGATGGAGCGTCCGTTGATGATGTTGCTGAACTACTTAAATTAGCTGATTTGCCTTCGTCTGGCCAAACTACATTATGGGATGGCCGAACAGGAGAAAAATTTGATCGACAAGTCACTGTGGGAACGGTTTATATGCTTAAACTTCATCATTTAGTTGAGGATAAAATTCACGCAAGATCAACCGGTCCTTACAGTTTGGTTACTCAACAACCTTTAGGGGGGAAAGCTCAACTTGGTGGTCAAAGATTTGGAGAAATGGAAGTTTGGGCATTAGAAGCATATGGAGCTTCATATACTTTACAAGAAATTTTAACAGTAAAATCTGATGATGTTGCAGGAAGAACAAAAGTTTACGAAACCATTGTTAAAGGTGGCGATAAATTTGAATCTGGTATTCCAGAATCATTTAATGTTTTAATCAAGGAAATTAGGTCATTAGCTTTAAATATTGAAATAAATTAATTTTTTATGGAAAAAGATATAACTAAATTATTTAAGCGCGATCCAATCGAAGAACGTTTTGATAAAATAAAAATTTCTTTAGCAAGTCCTGAAAAAATTAAATCATGGTCATTCGGAGAAATAAAAAAACCCGAAACAATTAATTACAGAACTTTTAAACCAGAAAAAGATGGCCTATTCTGTGCAAGAATTTTTGGTCCAATTAAAGATTATGAATGTCTATGTGGAAAGTACAAAAGGATGAAATTTAGAGGGATAATTTGTGAAAAATGTGGAGTTGAAGTTACAAAATCAAATGTAAGAAGAGAGAGAATGGGTAATATAGAATTAGCCTGCCCTGTTGCTCATATATGGTTCTTAAAATCTCTCCCAAGTAGAATATCATTGGCTGTGGATATGAAGTTTAAAGAAGTGGAAAAAGTTTTATATTTTGAAAGTTTTATGGTTATAGAGCCAGGACTTACAAAACTTAAAAAAAAGCAACTTCTTTCAGAAGACGAATATCTAAAAGCTCAAGAAGAATACGGAGAAGATGCTTTTGAAGCAGCTATTGGAGCTGAAGCTATAAGGGAATTATTAGTAAATATTGATCTAAAGGCTGAAAAAGATAGATTAAGAGAAATATTAATTGATGTTAAATCAAAAGTAACTGAAGAAAGAACTGTTAAGAGATTAAAATTAATAGAATCGTTTCTAGAATCGGGCAATAAACCTGAATGGATGATTTTAACAACTATTCCAGTTATTCCTCCAGAACTTAGGCCTTTGGTTCCTCTAGATGGAGGAAGATTTGCCACCTCAGATTTAAATGATTTGTATCGAAGGGTAATTAATAGAAATAATAGATTAAAAAGATTAATTGACTTAAAAGCGCCAGATATAATTATAAGAAATGAAAAAAGAATGCTTCAAGAGTCTGTCGATGCACTATTTGACAATGGACGAAGAGGCAGAGTTATGACAGGTAGTGGCAAGCATCCACTTAAATCTTTATCTGAAATGTTAAAAGGTAAACAAGGCAGATTCAGACAAAATTTGTTAGGTAAAAGAGTAGACTATTCTGGAAGATCTGTAATTGTAGCCGGTCCTGAATTGAAACTTCATCAATGTGGACTTCCTAAAAAAATGGCCGTAGAACTGTTTAAACCTTTTTTATATGCAAGATTAGATAAATTAGGATTTGCAACAACTATTAAGCAAGCAAAGAAGCTAGTTGAAAAAGAAAAAAGCGAAGTTTGGGATGCTTTAGAAACGATTGTTAGAGAACATCCAGTTTTATTAAACAGAGCACCAACTTTGCATAGGCTTGGTATACAAGCTTTTGAAGCAAAATTGATTGAAGGTAATGCTATAGAATTACATCCTTTAGTTTGCGCTGCTTTCAATGCTGATTTTGATGGTGATCAAATGGCAGTTCATATTCCATTGAGCTTAGAAGCACAATTAGAAGCTCGTGTATTAATGATGTCTACAAATAATATATTAAGCCCATCAAATGGCAAACCTATAATTGTGCCAAGCCAGGATATGGTTTTAGGAATTTATTATTTATCTCAATCAACTGAAAATCAAGAAAAAGATAAACCTAACGGATATTTTATTAATGTTGCGGAAATAGAGCAAGCATTAGAAGCTAAAAGTATTAGTTTACACTCTAATATAATATGTAGGTTTGAAACTGTTGACGAAAAAGGTAACAAAATTATAGAAAAATATAAAAGTACCGCAGGAAGATTTATTTTATCTAGTATTTTACCAAAACATCATAAAATTAAATTTTCATTAATTGACAGAATTTTATCAAAAAAACATGTTTCCGAAATTATTGAACTTATTTTTCGTTACTGTGGACCAAAAGAAACGGTAATTTTTTGTGACAAAATTAAAACATTAGGATTTAAACATGCATTTAAATCAGCAATTTCTTTTGGAAAAGATGATTTAATTATTCCAAAAACAAAACAAAAATTTATAAATAATGCGAAAAAAGAAATAAAAGATTACGAAAGTCAATATTCTGAAGGTTTAATTACAAGAGGAGAAAAATATAATAAAACAATTGACATTTGGTCGAAATGTACAGATTTAGTTGCTAATGCAATGATGAAAGAAATTTCTTCAGCAACGAAGGTTATGTCAGATGGAAGAATTGAAACAAATTCAGTTTATATGATGGCTAATTCTGGTGCTAGAGGTTCTGCTGCGCAAATGAAACAATTAGCAGGAATGCGTGGACTTATTGCAAAACCATCGGGAGAAATTATAGAAACTCCAATAACAGCAAATTTTAAAGAAGGATTAACAGCATTAGAGTATTTTAACTCGACCCATGGTGCTAGAAAAGGATTAGCAGATACCGCTTTAAAAACGGCTAATGCAGGTTATTTAACGAGAAGACTTTGTGACGTTTCTCAAGACATTTCAATTACAAAAACGGATTGCGGTTGCAAATCAAAAGATTCTATTACTTTGTCAGAAATTATTGAGGGCGGTAATATTATAATGAGTTTATCCGAGCGTGTTTTAGGAAGATCTGCTGCTGAAGATGTTAAACACCCAATAAATGGTGAAGTTATAATAAAGAAAAAGGAATTAATTGATGAGGAAACATGCGAGAATATAGATACTGCTGGAGTTAAGTCTATTAAAGTTCATTCAATAATGACCTGCATTTCACAAGAGGGTGTTTGTGCTGTGTGTTATGGAAGAGATTTATCAAGAGGAAAATTAGTGAGCATTGGTGAGGCAATTGGAATGATTGCTGCACAATCAATTGGAGAACCAGGAACTCAGCTTACCATGAGAACTTTTCACGTGGGTGGTACTGCACAAATTAAGGAAGAGTCGTCAGTAATTGCGCATTCAACTGGTATAATAAAAATTATTAATAGAAATCTAATTGAAGACTCTAAAAAAAATAAAATCATAATGGGAAGAAATACCCAGATATCTATAGAAGATGAAAATGGCCGGCAACTTGCAATTTATAAAATTCCTTATGGAGCTAAGCTTTTTTGCGATAATAATGAAAAAGTAAAAAAAGATACAAAAATCTGTGAATGGGATCCATATACTTTACCTGTAATCGCAGAAAAAAGTGGTGTCGCAAACTATATGGATTTAGTTGAAGGCGTTTCATTAGCTGAAATAGTAGATGATGCTACAGGTATATCTTCAAAATCTGTTTTAGATTGGAGATCTCAATCAAAGAATACAGAACTAAAACCAAGGATAACTCTAAGAGACGAGAAGGGTAATGTTATTAAAAAAGCTGACGATAACGAAGCTAGATATTATTTAGTGCCAGATTCAATTTTATCTGTAAAGGATGGACAACAAGTTTTTGCAGGAGACGTATTAGCAAGATTGCCGAAGGCGACTTCTAAAACTAAAGATATTACCGGAGGATTGCCTAGAGTAGCAGAATTATTTGAAGCAAGAAAACCTAAAGATAGTGCAATCATAGCGGAAAATGATGGTAAAATCGAATTTGGAAAAGAATTAAGGGGAAAACTTAAAGTCTCTATTGTAACTCCCGAAGGAATATCATCAAATTATTTAATTCCGAAAGGAAAGCACATAAATTTTAATCAGGGTGAAAAAATAAAGAAAGGTGAATATCTTTTAGATGGAAGTCCAGCGCCTCATGATATCTTAAGAATATTAGGAGTTGAGGCTTTAACAGAGTATTATGTTCATGAAGTGCAAGAAGTTTATCGTTTGCAAGGTGTTGTTATTAATGACAAACATATAGAGACTATATTAAGACAAATGTTAAAAAAGGTAGAAATTAAAAAACCGGGCGACTCAAAATATTTAATAGGAGAAACAATTGATAAAATTGATTTAGATATAATAAATGAGAATTTAAAAAAAGAAGGAAAAAAACCTGTCATAGCAGAAAGAATTTTATTAGGTATAACCAAAGCATCGCTACAAACCAATTCATTTATTTCTGCAGCGTCATTTCAAGAAACTACAAGAGTGCTTACCGATGCAGCAATAAGAGGTAAAGTTGACAAACTCAAAGGATTAAAAGAGAATGTTATAGTTGGACGGCTTATTCCTGCTGGTACTGGACATACTAAAATCAAATGGCAAAAGGAGGCAGCGCGCAGGGATGCAATTTTAGCTAAAGAGTCAGCGGACAAGGATGCAGTTTTAGCTAAAGAAATATCTGAGAAATCTGAAGAAAAACAACTTCCTGCTCCATAAAAAAGCTTCATTATTTAGTTGTTTTTCCACTTTTAAATGTACATTTTAAAACAATTGTGTGTTGACTTTTAACTTTTCAATTAGTAGTTTAGC